>SDBS01001041.1_pt1 | contig 28004 bp, 31 predicted proteins | sample 2277091 | NCBI WGS metagenome assembly SDBS01 (sample SAMN10404972, study PRJNA504765) | marine sediment metagenome | isolation source: marine sediment core GS10_PC15, 163 cmbsf | place: Arctic Ocean: Southern Knipovich Ridge | collected 2010
AACACGGGCTGCTGCTGTGGAAGCTATGAAGTCTTCGGTAGCCGGGTAAATAGCGCTGAACTCCTCCATTAGGGCTGACTCTCGCCTGAGATAATACTTCTGATGATAGTCCTCAGCTAAATAGAACTTCGAGAAGGGGACGATCTCGGTGAAAATATCTCTGTCTAGCCTAGCTTCCTCACTCTCTTTCATCTCTATAGCCAGTCTTTTCTGTTCTTCGTTATGATAAAATACTATTGACATGTATTGCCGTGACCAAGGTTCATATATTGGATTATGGCTACTCCAGAAGACGTCTAACAACTGCCTATATGATATCTGAGTTGGGTCATAATCGATTTGAATTGTCTCGCTGTGATCGCCTAAGCTGTAGTAAGTGGGGTTTCCCTTAGTCCCTCCCGCGTATCCGACACGAGTACGTATCACGCCATCTAGACTCCCGAACCGGGAGTCCGATCCCCAAAATCAGCCCAAAGCAAAGGTCGCTGTTTCCGTCGTAGGGGGTACATAAGCATCTATGGGAGGAATCGCAGCTCTGGGAGCCGCAACGCTTCCAGTTCTATTGCAACCGACTAATAAACTCGGTAGGACAAGACCAACTAATAACAAAGGTATTAAGACTCTAACCATGACATTCCTTCTCCTAAATAGAAACAATGGGTTACCATCTAATCAAGCACTTTGTAAAACACACCCTGGCACTCACCGGACTTCAATGCTTGCTACCCACTTGACCCAGTAGCTACCGTATTTGCCCTTAGCGACGAGTCGCAGCGGATAGCCGTCCTCTGCTGGCAGCGTCTGACCATCAACAGTATGGGCCAGAAATATGCTATCGTTACCCATGATGTCTTCCAGTGGTAATTCTTTTTTGTAGCTCCCGGCAATATCCTGAAATACAACTGTCTTGGCTTCGGGCTTGATATCAGCCTTTTCCAGAAGGGCTGTGACCGGGACTCCGGTCCATTCGGCATTGTCAGCAAAGAATCCGAGACAGATGAGTAAGACTACCTCAGTGACTGAAGGATAGGCTAAGACCTCTTCATATGTCAGCGAGAGCGGTGTTTCAACAAGCCCTTCTATCCCGAGCCGATACTGCTCGATATTGACATCCGGTGCTATGCCGGTAAGATTAAGCTCCTCCACACTTGTTATCGGTAATTTTGAGTTATCAACTTCAGCCGGGTCACTACTAATAACCTGAGATAACTCAGTCGGTGCCGGGTCTATCTGGCCGGCTTCTCCCGTGTCCAGATTAGGATTAATTAACCCGATTGTCGGACTGCAGGACACAATAAGGGCAGCACCTAGCACCAAAGCCATAATCATTACCCAGTTTTTGCTATATTTAATCATCCTCTTTCCACCTCCCTTTTGGAAAAGTATCGGTGCCCTCATCGAGTTCTAACCTGCCAGTTATTCAGTTCTTTTCGCGTTTGTATCGCATTAAAAGGGATGGGTTCGTTACACTCTGGTTAGCTTTATAGATGATCTTCATGCAGTTAAAGCACTGCCACCCATCCTCATGTGGGATGAAAACTGTGCTTCCACAATTGGCTTTGGGGCAGACCGACGGTAGTTTTTCGTATAATTCGGGTTCTAGAAATCTTTCTATCATGCGTATCAATCTCCTCTCATTGAATTCAATCGATACTCAATTTAAGATTACCTCTATTCAGACGCTATGTATGTGACTTTTATCTCAATATGCAGCCGAAACGGCATTAAGATATGTGCCGTGGCACCGAATCAGAGGCAAGCGGTTTAGAAAATCTGTGAACTGTGGTAGGATATAAGGCTGAAATACATCACAATAATTAGCAGTTATTCTTCGGTTTAAGGGTATGGTAATCGAAGCATCTTTCTTACATGAGAGCCCCTACTTTTCAAGTCTGAATGATGAAGAACTGAATCTGGTTCAGAAGCTTGTCTTTGAGAAGGAATTTCAAAGGGGGGACCTGATTACCCTGGAAGGTGAGGCTGCTTGGGCTTTATATTTCGTATTCTCCGGCGCTGTGAAAATCTTCAAGACTTCAGAAGATGGGAAGGAGCAGATTTTAAGCATCGCCCGTCCCGGGGGGTCTTTTAATGATGTCCCTGTATTCGACGGCGCTTCGAATCCATTTAGTGCCCAGGCCATGGGACCAGTTGTCATCTACGGAATAGAAAAACGTGATTTAGCTGTGATCCTGCGTGATCACCCTCAGGTGGCTCTAAATGTCATAAATGTGCTGGCGGGTCACGTTCGTCACCTGACATCATTAGTGGAAGACCTTTCCTTCAGGCCAGTTATTCGCAGGGTAGCCAAAATATTGCTCGAATATTCCGGAGGTGACACCGGTTCCGTTCAGCGACTCACGCAGCAGGAAATGGCAGCCATGGCTGGCACGGCCCGTGAGGTGGTTGCTAGGTCTCTCAAAGCCCTGGAATCGAAGGGAGCCCTTAGAATGGACCGCCATCGCATTGTAATCACCGATAGAGAAGCCTTGAAGGATATAGCAGGAGTATCTTTTTGAGACTAAGGTCACAGACAGAATTGACAATTTTAAGTTAACGTAAAAGGCAGGTGGCCATGATTAGAATGCCCGTTTTAGATCTGGGAAATTGTAATTATTGTGGATTATGTGTGAGTGTATGTTATTATAACGCACTGGTTGTTATCAATGAAGTATTAGTTGTAGTTGAAACTGAAAGATGCGATTGGTGCACAGACTGTGAGGCCGTCTGCCCAACCGGAGCCATTAGTTGTCCCTTTGACATAGTTATTGAAAACCCGGTAAGGTGACGGCTATAACACAGGCGGCCAACGCCACACAAGTTTACAGCCTATCCTTAACTTCACCATGACAAAGCTAGCTTGGGGTCTTAGGGTTTAAGCCCCCATACTTAACAGCGGAGATTGGATTTTAACCACGACCTTCTGGTTATGAGTCCGCAACCCGTCACAACGTATTGATTGCCCTTTGTAGCGATTTGGGATTGGGTCAGCAGCTACTACCAAAAGCGTCGGAAGAGCGTGGCCTGCCCCCCGAAAATAGGTCCACATGAAATGAGAGACTCCTGTAAAATAATTGGCAAAAGGGCTTGACAAAAGATGTGCTACAATAGTAGTATACTACTATACGATAAATAAATCATACTGGAAGGGGATATTATGGTTACACAAATTAAGAGGGGTAAAGATAGCATATCAATCACTGTTGAACGTGGTTTAATAGCGGTAGTAGATGAGATTCGCAAAGAAACCAATACCACTCGTAGTGGGGTTATTTCTCAGTGTCTAGAAGAATTTGCACAAAAGCGTACTATGGCTCTTATGGAAGAGGGCTATAAGACTATGGCAAAAGAGAATAAGGATTTTGCGAAAATGACCTTTGAATTACAGCGGCAGGTAGTTCTCGGGAAAGAATGAAATAGATGTGACTGAAGAAGTGAAACGTGGCGAAATATATTGGGTGGATTGGAGCCCTGGGCGGGGTAGCGAACAGACTGGAATAAGACCAGCACTTATTATCCAAAACCAGACGGGTAATAAATTTAGTCCCACAACTATTATTGCTTCAATGTCTACCGCCCCCGAGAAACCCTTCCCCTTTTTAGTAGAAGTTAAAGCTAAGGAAAATGGCTTAAGCCAATACGGAGCTGTGAATCTAGCGCAAATACTAACAATAGACAAGACATGCCTTGGTGATAAGTGTGGGCAGTTAAGTAGCCAAAAGATGTTAGAAGTAGACAGAGCTATTAAAATCAGCCTCGGTATTATAGATTAGGATTACCCTTCGACCTTGCTCCACCTAGCCCGTGCTGCCTTCTTAGCTATCTCTACTCGCCTTTCAGGTGTGAGTTTAGCAACCCTAGCCTTACCACCCTTCAGCCCACCAAGATGTCCCAATGCCTTGGCATCAAAAGTTTTAGCTGGTTTGGGTTCAATTTGCCCCGTAGCTTCTTGAACTACCCTAAAGGCGGTAACGCTGAAGTCGTGTTCTCTTTTCTTGCGTTTGTCCATACTTCAAGGGTAGCATGTCGCTCAAGCATTTCAAACTGATACACTACCACAGTTACCGGCGATGAAGTGTTGCTAATCTACACTATGCCACTATCATTAAGAAGAGTGTCAGAGGAAAAAGTAGGAGTTCTGTCTACCGTACAGTATGGTGGGCGGTAGAGGACTTGAACCTCTGACCTCCTGCGTGTAAAGCAGGCGCTCTAACCAACTGAGCTAACCGCCCCCAGAGGTGGCGCGCTTGGCGGGTCTCGAACCCACGACCTCAGCCTCCGCAGGGCTGCGCTCTATCCAACTGAGCTACAAGCGCCAAGGTGGCTATGGTGCCGAAGGGGAGATTTGAACTCCCACGCCCTGATGGACACTACGCCCTGAACGTAGCGCGTCTGCCATTCCGCCACTTCGGCATTGAGGGCCATTCTGACAGTTTCCAAGCTCTTCTTCAGGAAGAAGCAACTTGTTCCGGCTTTACAGCAGTTGCTCATATCCCATCCAAAAGCCACTAGCTAACTTTAGCTCATTCATAAGAGTTCGTCAATAACGGTATGGCTTTTTTGCTTGGCGGCAGGCGGAGGCCCTGACGCTAATCTCACGCAACCTAATTTCGACGACAACTCCTTGGCATTACATTTTAGATGGATTTTATTTGGTAGTCTGTGATATTATCCGTAAAGACATTGGAGTTCGCCGTGATAGGCTACAAGGCTAATGCTACAAGCAGAACACATAATTTTGTCTAGAGGCCAAGAAGTATTCTTGTCAGCGGTATCTCAGAGTGCTTTGATCTAGTCGAAGTATCTTGCTCAGGTAGTCTTTTGCCTGGCTTCTATACTAACAAAATGCCTTTAAGATGATGCGGAGTGGTCTAGCCGGATTCACAGAGCAAGATGCAAGGAAACGTGGAATAAGAACTAAAGAAAGGGTAGCTAATGGCCATGGAGAAAGAGAAACTAATAGACATGTATCGGACGATGGTCCGGATTAGAACCTTTGAGGAGAGGGTTTTTAAGGAGTTTACCGCGGGGAATATTCCCGGCTTTGTCCACCTATACACTGGCGAAGAGGCAGTAGCCACTGGTGCCTGTGCTAATTTAAGACCTGATGACTATATCACCAGCACTCATCGCGGGCACGGACATCTGATTGCCAAGGGCGGCAGCACAGATAGGATGATGGCTGAGTTATACGGTAAGAAGACCGGCTATAACAAAGGGAAGGGTGGCTCGATGCATATCGCCGACGTGGAGATAGGCATACTTGGGGCTAACGGCGTCGTCGGTGCCGGAATACCAATCGCCGGTGGGGCAGCTCTTTCTGCCAAACTGAGAGGAACAGACCAGGTTACCCTTTGCTTCTTTGGTGATGGTGCCTCTAACACCAGCCGCTTTCACGAAGGTATAAATCTGGCGGCATGTCAGAACCTCCCTGTGGTCTATGTTATTGAAAATAATATGTACGCCATAAGTGTTCGTATTTCTGACGCCTGCAAGCTAGTTAACCTTGCGGATAGAGCGGCTGCCTACGGCATTCCAGGCGTAACCGTTGATGGCAATGATGTAATGGCGGTATATGAGGCGGTAGCTGAGGCAGTGGCCAGGGCAAGAAGGGGTGAAGGGCCTACCCTGGTAGAGTGTAAGACCTATCGCTGGCGTGGGCACTGGGCAGGAGATACCCAGGCCTACGTAGGTGGAGAAGCGGTTGAGGAGTGGAAGAAAAAAGACCCCATCCCGAGGTTCAGGAAAAAGCTCATTGAAGTGGGGGGCTTCACGAGAAATGAGGCTGATAAGATTGACCAGGAAATGAGTGAAGAAATAGAAAAAGCGGTGAAATTTGCTGAAGAAAGCCTGCTTCCAGCACCCGAAGAAACACTAGAGGATGTCTATGCTGGACTTGAATCTGAGGTATTTATTGTAGATGAAGCCGCAGCCCGTAAAGGGGTAATGAAGGAGATAACCTATCTTCAAGCCATAAATGAGGCCGTTGATGAAGAAATGGGGAGAGACTCAAGTGTATTTCTCATCGGCCAGGATTTAAGAGCTTTGGGAGCGCCTCGTGGTGAGTTCAAGGGGTTATTTGATAGGTACGGGCCGGAAAGGGTATTGGATGCACCAATTTCGGAGACGGCAATTCTGGGAGGGGCAATCGGAGCCGCTGCCGCCGGGATGAGGCCAATCGCCAACATAATGTATGCTAACTTTCTGGGGGTGTGTGGTGATGAGCTCATTAATCAACTGACCCCAATGAGATACATGTTTGGAGGGAAGCTAAAACTTCCGGTGACCATAGTGTCATATTCTGGTGGTGGCTTCTCTGGTGCTGCTCAGCACTCTAAGACTCTATACGGCTGGTTAATGAGTATCACCTCACTCAAGATTGTGGTACCCTCAACTCCGTATGATGCTAAGGGCCTGCTTAAGTCGGCAATCAGAGAAGATAATCCTACGATATTTCTTTACCATCAGTTGCTATTGCGCAGGGGTATGAAAGGTGAGATACCAAAAGGTGAATACACCATACCTTTAGGAAAGGCAGATGTTAAGAGAGCAGGTAACGATGTTACCGTGGTGGCAATAGGGCTTATGGTTCATCGAGCCCTCGCCGCCGCCGAGAAGCTTCAGGAAAAGGGCATAAGTATAGAGGTTATTGACCCACGTACCCTGGTGCCTCTGGATGAACAGGCGATCATTGATTCGGTCAAGAAGACGGGCCGGCTGGTGATTATGGATGAAGAGTCCAAGACAGGAAGTGCCGCCGGTGAAATCGCAGCTATAATGGCTAAGGAAGCATTTGACTTTCTCGATGCCCCGATAACAAGGGTCTGTGCTCCAGATACACCTGTCCCCTTCAGTCCGGTGCTGGAGAAGTTCTGGATGCCAGATGAGGAAAATCTAATCAAGGCAGTAAACGAGATTATTTAGCTAGATTTTGCCTTTGCTTTGTAGAGCGCTACTCAAAAAATAGACCCCTAAACTGAAACTGCCCTTTAATTATACACATTGCAAAATGCTTGCCGACGACTGGAAATTAGACAGTAAACCGTGCTGAATAAGAAGTCTCAAGTAGAATTTTAGCCCTCTTCCGCGGAGAGTAATTCCTCGGGAGAGCCTTCTAAGATAACGCTTCCCCCTTTGATAACATATCCTCGGTCAACGATATCGATAACCTGCCGAAGTCTTTGGTTGATTAAGAGAATGGTAACCCCTTGATCCCTTAGCTCAGCGATTGTCTTCACTACGTTCTTTACCAACTTGGGAGCGAGTCCTAACGTTGGACAATCCAGCAGGAGCAACTTCGGACTAGACATCAACGCTCGGCCAATGGCCAGCATTTGCTGTTCTCCTCCAGAGAGAGTTCCCGCATACTGCTTTCCCCTCTCTTTAAGGACAGGAAAAAGCCTATAGACAGTCTGGGTATCTTGCTCTATCCTGTCCCTTCCGTCTTTCCCGTGTCGGTGATAAGCTCCCAGGATGAGGTTATCGATTACATTCATAAAGGGAAAAAGCAGCTTCATTTCATCTACATAAGATATACCCAGTGCCACTACCTTCTCTGGGGGCAGGCTTTGAATAGGTGACTCGCCGAGAAGCACCTCACCGCTAACTACAGGCAGAAGGCCGCAAATTGCCTTAAGTATCGCAGTCTTGCCGGAGCCATGATGTCCAATAAGGACTACAATTTCTCCTTGCTTGATATAAAGTGATGCTCCTCGCAATACCGGCACCGACCCATAATTAGCATAGATATCATTCACCCGTAGTAAAGCGTGGTTTTCTCCTGTCATGTTGTCAAGTTCCTTTATTTTCCAATTCCCCGCCACCCAGATAAGCGTCTATCACTCGTTTATTCTGCTGTATCTCAGACGGGGTGCCCTCGGCAATCTTTTTCCCATAATCCAGGACAATTACTTGGTTAGCAATACCCATTAATATGTCTGTCAGATGCTCTACAATCAAGATAGTTATCTCTTTACGCTGGAGTTCGAGAATCAATTGATTCAGCTCACCTACTTCGTCTGTTAGTAGCCCACTATAAGGCTCATCTAGGAGCAATAGCTCGGAACCTGTAGCTAGGGCACGAGCCAATCCCACGAGTTTTTGCTGACCCCAGGAAAGGCTACCGGGGTTAGCCCGGGCTTTTTCCCGCAAGCCCACCATAGATAACTGGCTCATCGCTGTCTCAAAAACGCTCTGCTCATCGGCTCTAGCTTGAGGTAGCCTCAGCCCCGAACTCATGAAGTCAGCCTTAGCCCGTAAATGACATCCAACCATAACGTTCTCTATAACAGACATATTTGAGAAGAGCTGTATATCCTGTAAAAGCTGGGTGATGCCTAGTGAAGCGATACGGTGCGGGGCAATTCTATTTAGCCTCTGTTGTCTGAACCAGACCTCACCTTCCTGGAGAGGAAGAAGGCCACTGATTAGCTTAAGCAAGGTAGACTTTCCAGCTCCATTGGGGCCAATTATGACTAGAATATTTCCCCTGGGGACAGAAAAGCTCACCCCTTTGAGGACAACCAGAACGCCAAAGGCCATTGATACATTTTTTACCTCTAGGATAGGCATGTCCATAGTGTCCCTCCCCCTATCCTTTTCAGGTATTACAGCGCTTCTCATCCCGGTAAAGCTAACCCTCATTATCCCGTCGCCTCTTTTTGGGTACCGCCTTCTGAACTATTGAAACCAGACCTTGCGGCAAAAAGAGCAGCGCTACCACTAAGATAATACCATAAGCTATGAGTTCATAGGAACCGGTGGGGCCACCTGATAATGGTGGTATGAATTCCCGCAACAGCTGACGTATGCCAACTATTAGTCCGGCTCCAAGAAAGGCTCCCCAAGGGCTTGACCTCCCGCCAATAATTGCCATTAAAGCCACCATTGCCGAGAACTGAAGCATAAAGGTGCTGGGTTCTATGACACGGGTATAATGAGCATATACACTGCCGGCTATGCTGGCATAGACAGCACTTAGCACAAACACCCATATTTTGTATTTCATGATGTCTATCCCCAAAACTTGGGCGGCATCTTCACTACCGCCGGCATAGGTATTTAATGCCCTTAGTGCTCTCCCTGGCCGGGAATTGGCTAGGTTTAAGGAAAAGACAAGAAGCAGGATAGCTATTATCCACAACAGGTAGTAATTAAACAACAGATTTTGGGATGTAAACCTCCCCAATGAAAGAGGGGGGATATTCATCATGCCCATGGCACCACCGGTTAGGTCTGTCAGGCTGTTAACCAAGTAAAAGAATACTAGGTTCAAGGCAAGGGTTACCCCGGCTAAAATGAGCCCTTGCAGTCTGAACATGAATCTGCCGGTAATGCCGGCAATGGTCCCTGTCATAACAGCCGCCAGGAAAAGAGCCAGCCAAGGTGAAAGATGATACTGTGTGGTGAATATCCCTGAAATATAGGCACCACAGCCAAAAAAGGCAGCGTGTCCTAGAGATATCTGTCCCGCAAGGCCCATAAGTAGAATAAGCCCCATGGTTACAATGGTATAGAATCCTATATCCACCATAACCGTAGTGGGGTAAATACCGATTCCAAGGGGTATCGTCATCAGCAGGATGGCAAACAGACCTATCACCAAATGTTGCAAGTTGGCCGATGCCACTTTCTTGGGCATTTCTTTTATCGCGTTTATGGCGGGTAACATCTTTATCCTTTCCCTGCGATAACCAGTATTCCACGGCGACGGCATAAAAAGATTAGTACCAGAATTGCTGGAGCGATAACACTATGATACCCACCGGGTATGAATCCGGCTGTTGTCGCCTCAATCATTCCGTAAATAAAGCCGCCCAGTATTACACCCTCGACTCTGGTTATCCCCCCCACAAAAGCAGCTAATACCCCTTTGGCGGTTAATGGTAGGCCTATGCTATAGGAAGTCATCGTTAAGGGAGTTATCAATGCACCCACAACCGCTCCTAGACTAGCAGCCATAACGAGGGAAAATAATGCCATCCTCTCTATACTTATCCCCACCATCTTTGCCCCCAAGGGTTCATTGGCACAGGCACGCAGGGCTTTACCCTGAATCGTGTGATTGAAGAAAAAGAATAATCCAATCACCATCAGTAGCGTAATCCCGATAACCCAGGGGGTCTGACCAAATATGGTTGCATCCCAAAGCTGAATACTCGGGGTATTGAAAAAAACGGGTAGGCTCTTAAATTCCCACCCCCAGATATGGAGGGCTATTCCCTCGATGATGAAGGCAAAACCAAGGGTAAGGAAGACCTTAGTCACACCTGATGATTTTCTCGCCGGGTATATAATGAAGCGGTATAGCCCAGCACCAGCTAAAGCAGTAATAACCACCGCCAGAAGGATGCTGGGAGCAAGCGGTATGCCCATTGTGTAGAAGCTAACCGTCAGCATACCGCCGAGCATCACAAACTCGCCCTGGGCAAGGTTAAGCACACTGGTTACACTGTAAACGACGAAGAAGCCTAAGCCCAGGGCGGCATAAATACTACCCAGATTCAAGCCACTGAAGAAAAACTGCAAGGCAACTGAAAAATCCAAGGCACCTCAAAAAGGGCTCAATATCACCATCTAGGGCAAGTAAACCATCTCGCCATCTTTAAAGGTAACTAAAGCCAGCTTCTCCCTTACTAAACCATAATGGTCTTCAGGCGACATGGTATAAACACCCACGAGAAGGTTGAGGTCTTCGGTAGTCTCAAGGGCATCCCTGAGCTTACTCCTGGCCGCTTCTAGATTCGCTGGGTCGGCATTTGCCCTCTTTAAGCCATCCTCAATAAGCAGAATTTCCTGGGCGCCAAGGACACTCCACATAGAGGGAGGATGGCCATATTCCGCCTGGTACAACTCAGCAAACTGGCGACACATAGCTTTATCAGGGTCACTGTCAGGAAGTTGCTGCCATATATCAATTTTTGCCGTAATAGCGATAAGAGATGGCTCTATCTCATAGTATTCCCCAAACGATTCAACCATGCTTGGAGATACCTGGGGTGGTGTGGCCATAATTGGAAGAAGGATACCCATCTCCCTTGCCTGTTTAACCGCCATTGCTGCCGTTGGACTGCTACCCCAGATAAAGATAGCTTGAGCCTCGGAGCTCTTTATGTTGGTTAGCTGGGGAGTTAAATCACTAGCCCCCGGGTCAAAAGATTGTTCCTCGATAATGGTCATGTTGTAGTTCGCGCTGAGCTGCGGCAGATATACCTTACCCCCCTGACCGTAGCCACTGTTTTCTATCAGTACCGCATATTTGGAGATGCCTAAGTTCTGGCTCAGGTAGCTAAGGTTCAGATTAACGTAATCTACCTCCGCCCCCATAGGTCTGAAGACCCAGTCCCCAAGCTGGTCGTCAAGCAAAGCCGTCCCTGAGAGTATCACCGTTGGTATCTCCGCTTCATTACCAACCGGCACAATACTCATTGATAAAGTGGTTACTGTGCCAGCGACGAGAACATGAACCTTGTCCACATCTATTAGTTTCTTGGCGGCCAGTGTTGTCTCAGTAGCCTCACTTTTATCATCATAGACCACCAGTTCCAAAGGAATGCCGTTTATACCACCACCCTCATTTATCTCATCAACTATAAGCTGCATACCCTCTAAGGATTGGAGCCCTAGGCCAGTATAGTTCCCCGTTTGAGCCACGAGAGCGCCTATCTTGTAGGATGCCACCGGTTCCGCTTTCTTACACGAAACCAGCCCACCAGCCACACAAACCACCACCATCAACGCAATAATTACCTTCTTTTTCATTGACTCCCGACCTCCTTCTTACGTAAGATTATTCACCAGACGGGTTTCTCCGGTATTACCCAGACCTCGGTAACATGAAGTTATTTGTGGCTTAATTCGCGATATGTGTCCAGAAAAGTTCCTAGGAGATAGCTGCGGATGTGGGTAGGTTTCCTGCCTCCTTCCACTCGGCTAGATTTACCTCATTTTCGGGATATGTCTTGCCTTCTATAGTAATACCTAGAGGCAATAGTTTGATGTCGCATTTGCCGGTAATTCCCTGAGGCACTTGGCCAATAGAATCAGTTATAATAGCTACTTTCTTCAACTTTTGTCTACGTTCATGCTACCCAGCGTTCCCTACCAAGCAAGAAACCTCTTGGCACATTTCAGCTGTTCTTTATCGACCTTAAAGCCATAAACAATCAGTTCGCCGATAATCCTCTTCTTTTAAATTTGGTCTATTCAGGATATGGGTTAAGTTTACCAATATTATTACCAGAAGTATGCCATATTGTCAAACCTCGACCAGGGTTTTGGGCAATACGGTTAGGGGCTTCGCTTAAGAGAACGCTAGTTGCGAGGATTATAAAGACTACCCTTCCTCAGTGGCTACTCGACTTCCCCTCTAATGAATGAGCGGGCGGGCTCTTGACCTCCTCTGCAAAAGTGTTAGAGTCGCGTCTACCACACACTGGGCAGTCAAGCCAAACTTCTCATAAATTGTCTTACCCGGAGCTGAAGCTCCAAAGCGAGATAGACCAATAGTAATTCCCTCTTGACCAACATATCTCTCCCAACCCAAGGTAGTACCAGCCTCAATGGAGATACGCCGCCATATGTCGGGGGGTAAGACTTCGTTACGGTATTCCACTGGCTGGGCGTCAAAAAGCTCCCAAGAAGGCATTGAGACAATACGTGCTTTAACCCCCTTCTCCTGTAGTAGCTTAGCTGCCTCCAGAGCAATATGAACCTCGGAACCGGTTCCGATGACAATAATATCAGGCTTCTTGGCTGTTTCCCAGAGTATATAGCCACCGTGCCTGGTGCCACTCGCCGGGGGCAATACCGTCCGATCCAGCACAGGTAGCTTCTGTCGGCTAAGTACTATGGCGGTAGGACCCTGGCTACGTTCCATGGCTATCTTCCAGGCCTCCGTTGTCTCTGTGGCATCGGCAGGCCGAATCGTTACTAGTTTTGGCACCGTACGCAGGCCCATAAGTTGCTCAATTGGCTGGTGTGTCGGACCATCCTCACCCAGGGCAATGGAATCATGGGTGAAGATATAGATCACCCTGATTCCCATTAATGCAGCTAGTCGCACCGGGGGACGCATGTAGTCGTAGAAAATAAGGAAAGTGCCAGTATAGGGAATGATGCCGCTGTGAAGTGACATACCGTTGGCAATAGCACCCATGGCATGCTCACGAACACCAAAATGCATATTGTGGCCGCAGTACTCTTTGAACCCGTAATGACTATGATCCTTCAGGGTGGTCTTGGTGGAAGGAGCCAGATCCGCTGAACCACCGGTGAAGGCGTGGACACTTTGTGCTATGGCATTCATCACCTTACCTGAAGCTTCACGCGTTGCGATAGGCTCATCTATGATCTTGAACAGGTCGCTCAAGTCCTGATCCCATCCATCTGGTAGGTCTCCCCGGATATCTTCTTCCAGCTGGCGTGCCGCTTCAGGATAATTTTTACGGTATTCCTCCAGTTTGGCCTCCCATTCTTGCTGCCAGCGTCTACCCCGGTCCTGGGCCTTACGGAAGTGGGCCAAGACCTCAGTTGGTACAGTGAAGGGCTCATCATAAGGCCATCCTAAGTGCTCTTTGGTCAGGCATATCTCTTCTTCTCCCAATGGTTCACCATGTGCCGAGGCAGTTCCTGCCTTGTTGGGGCTTCCATAACCGATAACAGTGCGGCAGATGATCAGGCTGGGTCGGCCGGTCTCTAACTGAGCCATCCTTATGGCCCAATCCACATTAGCCGCCTCCATACCATCGATGGGACCGATGACATGCCAGCCGTAGGCTTGAAAACGTTGGGCAACATTTTCCGTAAAGGCAATGTCAGTGTTTCCTTCAATGGAGATGTCATTATCGTCGTATAAGTAAATTAGTTTCCCCAAGCGGAGCGTGCCTGCCAATGAAGCTGCTTCGGAGGCGACACCCTCCTCAAGGTCTCCATCGGAGACAATAGCATAGGTATAATGATTGATTATTTCATATCCCGGCCGATTGTAGTGCTGGGCTAGCCATCTTTCGGCTATGGCCATACCGACTCCATTCGCAAACCCCTGCCCCAGTGGCCCGGTAGTTGTCTCCACACCCGGTACCATGCCGTATTCTGGATGGCCTGGTGTCTTACTCTCCCACTGTCGAAATTGCCTCAGGTCTTCTAGGATCAGGTCATACCCCGTGAGGTGCAAAAGGGCATAGAGCAGAGCTGAAGCATGGCCGGCTGATAAAATAAACCGGTCCCGGTCAGGCCATTTTGGGCAGCTAGGATTGTGTTTAAGGAACCGATCCCATAAAACATAGGCCATTGGCGCTGCTCCCATCGGCGCCCCTGGATGGCCCGATTTTGCCTTCTGCACCATATCCACAGCCAGAAAGCGGATTGTGTTTATGCACAGCTCCTCAATCGATTCTTTAGTCATACTGGACTCCTCAGTTCTTATTCAATATGATAAGGATTGGGTATAACCACAAAGGTTTTATAATTGCGTAGGTTAGGATTAGTATCAGCCAAAGCACGACTGATTGTGGACTGATTGATAGGGTATTCCACCATATCCCAATTCTACCCTATGATTGGGCGTTACACAATGGGTATTTGTATTGGGGTATTGATAAATGCTTATGGGGAATTATAATAGGCGGCCGGTTAGGGGGAAACCGAAGTGAAAAACAGCCACCTTCAAAAAGGGGCAAAATCTCGACCCCCCCCCCTGACCGTTTACATGCTTTAAAGGTATACTTGCCTATTAAATTTACCCGGTTACGCCATAGAGGGATAACAACCCGGCTACAACCTTTATCATATGGCTAAGGCCTTTTTACCAAAGACCTCCTGCTTTTTGTGCCACCTCTGAACTATCTCAATTACTTCATCAGGGTCATCGCAAACTCTGAGTTGATTGAAGTCATCTTCCGAAACAAACCCGTTAGCTAAGACTGAGCTACGTAGCCAGTTTGAGAAACCTTCCCAGTACTTACCATTGAAAAGGACGACAGGAAACGGCTTTATCTTGTGCGTCTGCATTAGAGTGAGTATCTCGGTCAATTCATCAAGCGTTCCTAGACCGCCAGGCATGATGATAAAGGCGACAGCATATTTCACCAACATAACTTTGCGAACAAAGAAGTGTTTGAACGTCATCGACTTAGTGGTATAGGCGTTGGCCATTTGTTCCTCAGGCAAGTCAATATTCAATCCAACCGATGTAACTCCGGCTTGGAGGGCACCCTTATTGGCTGCCTCCATCACGCCAGGTCCACCGCCAGTTATGATACAGAACCCCAGCTTACCAAGGCGATTGGCTATTTCTTCGGTTTGTAGATAAAGCTGATCACCCGGTTTGATTCTAGCAGAGCCGTAGATACTCACTGCCGGCCCTATGCCAGATAGATTATCAAACCCCTCAACCAGTTCTCCCATTATACGGAACATACGCCAGGATTCTTCTTTGGCCAAATCGTTTATTTCGTATTCATATGCCATCTTTCCCTCCAGATTGGGCTAATAATACCACACTATTCTCTAGTATTACTAAAACAATCAACGTGGCCTAGCAGGGTAGACTAAAAGAACCGATCCCCAATCATATCTCAGCTAGGAAACGGCAGAGGAAATGCCCTTATGCCATCGGAAAACCAAGGGATTACGAACTTAGCCGAATGGGAGACCTGGTACAGCTGGATACACTGGATATCAGGCTACTAATAGTTTACAGTGATGTGTTATCCTGGCATATTCTCGTGGGCTGCGGTACCTTAACCCCCTGATGACTTGCCACCGTTCACTGAATTGATATAACCAATCCGTGAGCAGTCTGCCACTTCTATCTGTGAAAGGTGCTTTCCTTTGCTTGTTACCTTTGCCCCAGATTGTTATTGTGTAATTACTCCAATCAATATCCTCTTGCCTGATATTACTTAATTCACTCAGCCGCATACCTGAGTCAAAAAAGAGTGACATCATAGCCTTGTCACGCGGGTTGTCAACTACCTTCAGTAAAATATACAATTCTTCCTCTGATACGCTGGGAAGTAATTCTTTAATCCTCTTTGGCTTATCTACCCTGTCTAACGGATTTCTCTTCAAATATCCCATCTTAAGAAGCCAGCGAATAAAGGTATTGATAATCTGATGATAGTTAACCCTAGCGTTACCACAACTCAGGTCAACGAGGAAGGTGTTAATGCCCTCCGAACTTATCTCATAGTAGTTTGCAAAGGACTTCAAGCAATACTGATATAGAGTGAAAGTGCAGGGTGATAGATTGGGACGCTTAGCGTTGAGGAATTTTGTTAACAAATCACGCTGAAATCGTGCCTGAACTATTGTTAACAAAGGGAAATTTCTTTGTGCCTGATTTATGGTGGGCCTTTCGGAACAGTTCCCGAACTCCTGTTTGAGAAGAAACGACTGATTCCGGCTTTACAACAGCTCTTAGTCTCATTTCACACTTAGCGATGAGACGTGTGATTTACCATAAATTCGGCAATTACCTGGTCGACTATTTTGAGACGGAAGGCCTGGTTGGTAAGTTCGGTAGCCCGGAAGCGATTGAATTCTGCCTCGGATGTGGCTAACAGTCTCCCACAGAATGGTTGTCCAATAATATCTGCCCCTTGCTTGGTACGAATTTAACAATACCCTGTAAAAGGTGTAACATAATAATCATGCTAGTGAAAATAAAATGTCCCTCCTGTCAGACTGAGGGCAGTATGTCCCTGGTCGAGTCAAGCTATGAGGGTCCGTATCGTTGCTGGAAATGCCGTGCCCTCTTCATCATTGGGCTTAAGAACAATGAGTTCACATTCTGCGAACCCCTGAGTGAAGAGGAGCTTCAAAAGCAGCAAGAGATGAAGACCCTTCAGGGCAAACTCAAACGCCAGTTTCCAGGAAGAGAGGGGGCTAAGTAGTCCCTCGCCGCCTGTAAAATCATCACCAAACTGGCTATTTGTAAGGTTTACAAAATAGTCTTTTGTAAACCTCTCGATACCTTTGGGCTTATAACCCGATGGTCTTTGGCCCAAATCCAAACCCCACCTACCAAGGGAAATATGAAATGCACAGCTTCTGCACCTGCACCTTTTCCTACACTTGCAGATAATCTATAGCCAAAAAGGTGCGGCGAATTTTGTACCTGAAGGTTACCCTTGAAAACCATGATGTAAAAAAGGAACGATAATACACTTGACAATACTGCGTATTAATTCAAATAATGCCAATAACACGATGCTAATATTAGGAATTGGTGACAGAAGTTTCATAGAAGAAGGTTTAAACATGGAATTTCCGCCTTACAACCACAGAATATATATAAATATATATAATAGAAGTATATTCTGGAGGGAATGTCTTGGGTTCGGCACTTGTAAATAACTGGATACATACAACTGTCTTAATTGAAAATGAATGGGGTGAAAAAGGTACCGGATTCTCCTAATTCCTAATCGCAGCTGTAAAATCATTGGGGTGCAGTAAGCAAAACTGTAACCTAGCAATAATGTCCACTGATAAAAAGGGAGGACCCAAATGGTACAAGAGGAAAAGTATCTATCCATTAAAGAACTATTTGATTTGAGTGGCAAAGTAGCCGTCGTTACTGGGGGCACCGCAGGAATTGGGCTTGCTAGTACAAAACGATTAGCTGAAGCTGGAGCCATGGTGGTGATGGCAGCTCGTGACCCCAAGAGAGGGCAGAATGTTAGCCAAGAGCTGAGTCGCACCGGCCACAAGGTTGCCTTCGTGAAGTGCGACTTAAGCCAAGAATCGGATATCAATAATTTGTTCGAAACTACAGTTAAGACTTTCGGCGGACTAGATATCATGGTGAATAACGCTGCTACGTTTCCCAACAAACCTATAACCGAGATGGATGTAGAAACCTGGAATATTGTGATGGATGTAAATCTCAAAGGAACGTATTTGTGTTGTGCTAAAGCAGCCAAACAGATGATCAAGCAAGGGCGGGGTGGAAGCATAATCAACATCGCTTCTGCCAGCGCATTTATGCCCTCGCTAGGGTTTACAGCCTACGACAGTTCTAAAGCAGGGATGGTTATGTTGACCAAAACCCTGGCTCTGGAATTAGCCCCATATAATATAAGGGTCAATTCTCTCAGTCCAGGATTAACTGCGACTACATTTCTCTCAACTCCCGAGGGCTTGGCAAGTGCAAGTTGGCGATTTAGTCGTATTCCATTGCGCCACTACCCCTGTAGACCAGACGAGCAGGCAAACGTAGTCTTGTTCCTTGCATCTGGTGCTGCAACCTATATGACAGGTAGTGACATTCTTAATGACGGTGGGATTACCCTGACCGCTATCCATCACCGGGAAGCTCTACTTTAAGCAAACCATCGCAAAAAGCAAGAAGCTTTCTTAGACTAGAGAGAATGCAAAAGCCATAGTTACAGGTTCAAATACGGACGGAAAGTCTTACGTTGAAGGTGGGGTAGTCTAAGTGTTCTGTCAGGGTACTACAATAAACACAAAAAGGAAATTAGGTATGGAAATTACAAAAGAAAAACTTATGTGGATGTAACAATACTGAAATAGTTACTGAACTTGTAATCTACGCCAGATTTTTCATCAACTAAAATCACTTTGGGCCCTAACGGACTACCGAGAGTATCGTACTCTCCTTGCAACTTGCACTCGGTTAATATTGGCCGAGAGGCAACTACAAGCCAATGCATACAGACTCCCGGTAGCCCAAATTCTAAACCAATTTGTACCAATCTACTTCATAATCTAACCTCGCTTGCCCAGCCCATATACCACTAAAACAAACATCTCTGTGATTCCGCATATCCTGACCAATTGTCGTCAATAGCCTTGATACTTCATTCGCAGTTCCTTGGTCGGTTGAGGGAATCCAAGGTCAGCAGTATCCTCAGGTGGCCATATATCCCATTGACCCTCTGGTAACAAGGGATAAGTTGGCATCCCTAACATCTGTAAGGTATAGATGTTATCGATGGTAATAAGATACATGGGCACGGGTATGTGCTTCCCTACAGGTTGCCCTAAAACAACATACGTATAGGCTACCATGGTCGATATGCTCATCAGGTCATTAGCCTGATGTGATCCGCAGGCATCGACCGTGCCCTCAATTATTGATTGTGCTACCAATGGGTCAATGTCATTGGTAGCTGTAATAATGTGATCTGGGTGATCGAGTGCAGTTAATTTGCCTATCGATCTAAGTCCTTCAACAACGCCAGGAACTTCTCCCCCCATAGTAAATACCCCACCGATCTCTGGATGGCTCGACAACATGTCCATGGTGATATTAGCCGCTTCCTCCGGTGACCAGTTAGAATCAGCAGACTCTATCACCGTGATAAGCGGACTGGTATCAACGGCTCTATGGAATCCAGTGTGACGGTCTTGGGCCGTCTGCAGTGAGCGTTGCCCCCATATTTCAAGAACCACAAGTTCCTTGTTCTCTGCCTCAGCACGATCAACAAAATATTGTCCCACCTGATTGGACCCTTTCGGCCCATCGAAGTCATGATCAACGAAAGTAACCTTGTTATCACTGAAAACGTTAACATCCCAGATGACAGAAGGAATACCAGCAGCCCAAGCTTGGTCTAGAGCAGGAACCAACATAATAAACGTGCTTCTACAGAGTTCTATCCGAGGGGTAGCGTCCGTAGGCCAAGCCTTTGTTATCCTGTCAGCTGGTATTGACGTGTCCGTTGGCGGAATGGGGCTATTCTGCACCGTTCTAGGTGCATCGATTATGACCTCAAGTTTCATGAATGTTGTAGGCGATCCCGTTCCCATGATAATAGCACTGCCGATTATGGTTTTGGCAGGCATTGGCTGGGGGGCAGTCAATGGCACAATGGTTTCGCGCATCGGTATGCCCCCATTGATTGTAACACTGGGCATGTGGGAAATAACCAAAGGAGCTGCCTTCCAAACAGGCAGCGGACAATCAATCGGGTTTCTCCCAGAAGGCCTACTGTTCTTCGGGGGCGGCCGAATCGCTGGGGTTCCCGTTCCAGTGATAATTTTCATTGTCGTGGCAATAATCGGCTACTGGGTACTTAGTTACACTACTTATGGTCGGTCTGTCTATGCTGTCGGCGGTAATCCAGTCAGTGCTTGGCTTTCCGGCATAAACGTAAAGCGCATTCTATTTTCAGTTTATGTCATTTCAGGATTCTTGGCAGGTCTTGCGGGCGTAATAATCACAGGCCGTGTTATGTCTGCCTCGATGATATCTCTACAGGGTCTTGAAATAGATAGCATTGCCGCCGCTACTGTCGGAGGTGTGAGTTTATCGGGTGGCAAGGGTAGCTTATTTGGTGTAGTATTCGGAGTTTTAATTATTGGCGTTGTTAATAACTCCATGAGTATACTGGGCGCGGGGCCGGCTGTACAAGGTATCGTGAAAGGAGCAATAATATTAATTGCCGTGGCAGTTGATTACATCCGCCGACAAAGATAACTGAAGCTATGCTACTACCTGATTTGTAGGGTTGTAAGAATCAGCTAAGGTATTTGTTACGTTCTAGCTATTAGAGCACAGTTAACCACATATAACATCTAGGAATCCTTTATTAGACACTCTAGATGAAACGCACAATAATCGTATCAGGCGTAACAATAGTTCCTTTTGTTCAATGATGATGAGGATAACACAAAAGATTTTGTTATCGTGAATGTGGCTTAGAATGATAGCTTCTCCAGTCCAGCCACCTCTCGCATCAAGTTGATGTAATAGCAATAGTTCTCAAAAGTTACATCCGGTGGCACATTCTGGCTTTTTGTTTAATGCCGCTCACACCCCTTTCCAATTGTGTCGCAGGACTGCGGTTCGACAGCATTGGCATTGAAGGAAAATCATAATTGAAATATAATTGACCTAATTAAAGTACTACTTTCACGTTTATATAAAATAGGGAGATCAACTACTGGGGGCAGGTCAATTCAGCAAAATCATCTGAGGTAATTTTGAGCTGCAATAAGCCTTACATTGGGATGAGCTTTCCCCCTTGGTATTTAGAGAGAGGGATAGGATATTATCTCCGCTTTCTCTTCACGAAGGCGAAACGGATTTTCTTCCCATTATGTTTCTGGTTCTTCTTATTCACATTCTCTACAAAAGTTTTTAGGTCTGTAAGAGATTTATCAGTCATTTTGATTTAATTACTTCACTTTCTGTACACCGGAACCCGATGCTACATTCTATCATGAATTCGAGTATCAAAGCAATTGCATCGTGGGCAAATGCCAAGGATGATACAAAGGAGATAGAAAAGTAAGGTCATCTCTATGTCTTGGGAGTGGCAAGGAAAGGATGGCCTTCCCATTCAAAGTCAGGGATATAATCTTCCGATGCCCCCATTCCCTGTACCCAGCCGTTTTCTATCCCTATATCATATAGTAACTGAAGTACTGTTTCATACTCAGCCGTTGAAATCTTCCTGGAAAGCAAAGGGATTCGGCGGGCCCAGTGCAGCGGTAAGTATTGAGACATTATGCTAACAGTCACCGTTGGAGAAAGCTCCCCAGCTAGCCAAGTTAAGGATTCCTCACAACCCGCAAGCCCATTGGGCAGAATAAGATGGCGCACAATTAGTCCCCGTTGAGCCAGGCCAAAATCATCTACCATCAAGTTTCCAACTTGTCTATGCATCTCTTTAATACCTTGCCGAGCCCGTGCTACATAACCTGGGGTGTGCGAGAACTTCTTAGCCCACTTATCAGAGGCATATCTTAAATCAGGCAGGTAAATACTGATTATACCGTCAAGCTCTTTAAGAGAGACAATAGAATCATAGCCGCTTGTATTATACACTAGTGGCACTCTAAGCCCCATAGGCACGGCTTCTAGCACTGCACGAACCAGTTGGGGAACAAAGTGAGAGGGCGAGACAAAATTAATGTTTTGGCAGTCTAGATCATCCTGAAGATAGAGCATTCTTTCAGCTAAGGTGTGGCAATCTATCTCCTTTGATTTTTGTTTTTCCCAATTCTGACTTATCTGGTAGTTCTGACAATAAACGCATCTCATGTTACAATTACCGAAGAATACTGTTCCAGAACCTCTGCTTCCTGAAATAGCGGGTTCTTCTCCCTGATGAGCACATACCGCTGAGACTATGGGGAGACGACCAGAATGGCAAAACCCCACTTCACCTTCTAACCGATTGACATGGCATTCCCTAGGGCAGATATCACAGGAGGCTAATCGGCCTTCAAGTCGATTAGCACGGCGCTCCAATTCACCGGAGTTATATAGAGCAATATAGCTTGGTTCCATATATACCATATGCCTCCCTAGCAATATTGGCGCAAACTAGTAGTAGACACTTTAATTTTTATTGCGGGCGCTTGTCAATCTAGCTCAATCACACATTATGACGATTTGTGTAACCGTAACGGTATGTTAAAAACGTGCCGTCATTCTCGAGCACTAATTCGAATGGCTTAAGTAGCGTCCCCATGCCTACTCATACCTGAGTGCTTCGATGGGATTAAGGCGTGAAGCACGCCGGGCGGGCAAAAATCCAAAAAGTAAACCAATACCGACTGATACTGCAAGAGCCAGGATAACTATATCAGCAGAAACTACGGTTGTTATCTGCTCCACCGAGCTGGAAATAAGTTTTGAGGCACCCCACCCAACAGCAACCCCGATAAGGCCGCCGGCAAACGACAGTAATGCCGATTCGGTAAGGAACTGACTCCAGATATCGCGCTCCCTGGCTCCCAAAGCCTTACGGATACCAATCTCCCGGGTTCTCTCAACAACGGAAACCAGCATGATATTCATCACCCCGATACCCCCTACCAGCAGTGAGATGGCCGCGATGGCGCCCAGAAAGAGGGTCATCGTCCCAGATACTTCTGTCACGGCACTAAGAAGTTCCTCCATAGAGAATACGTTGAAATCATCATCATCGCCAGTAGCCAGCTCATGCCGGGCGCGAAGCAGACTAGTGGTTTCGGTAATGACCGTATCCATCTGCGCCCCGTCACTTACTATTACGGCAATACTGCCTACCACATGCTCACCGGTGGCAGTCCGTGGCTGACTAATCGTCTGCTGGAGAGTGGTCAGTGGAATAAGGACGGCATCATCGGTTGAGCCAAACATGGTCCTTCCCTTACTCTCCAGGACTCCCGTAACATGGATAATATGATTGCCCATCCGTAGCTGCTGTCCGATGGGGTCAACACCGCTAAACAGCGTATCCGCTACGTTAGCGCCGAGGATGGCTATCTTAGTCCCGTTATCATAATCGTACTGGGAGATAAAGACGCCTGCAGAGGTATCTAAATTGTTGGCATCCTGGTATTCGGGAGTTACCCCTATAACTTGGGCATTCATATTCTCACCACCGACAATTAACTGTTGCGACGCTGTGGAATAAGGCGCCACCGCAGCTACATAAGGAACCTGCTCTGATATTGCCTCCGCATCCTCCATAGTAAGGGTGGCCGCACTGCCGCCAGCGCCGGCAATTCCCCTCTCGGTAACAGACCCAGGAAAAACAGTAATGACGTCGGAGCCCATACTTTCAATCTGGGACAGGATTTGTGTCTGCACACCCCTACCAATAGACATCAGGGCAATTACGGCAGCAACGCCGATAACTATACCCAGGATGGTCAGAGAGCTGCGTAGTTTATGCGTCCTTACCCCTTCCCAGGCCAGGAGCAGAGGCTCAAACATTTTCTTCATAACGCCTCCTCTCCAACTACCTGGCCGTCCTTCAGATGTATGACACGCTGACAGTGATGGGCAATATCGGCTTCGTGGGTAATCATGACCAGGGTATTGTTCTGCTCCCCATGTAGTTCTATCAGTGTGGATATGATCTCTTCGCCAGTGTGACTGTCTAGGTTGCCGGTAGGCTCATCGGCCAGAATCAGGGGCGGGTCTTTTACCAGGGCCCGGGCAATGGCAACCCTCTGCTGCTCTCCGCCGGAAAGCTCGCTGGGCTTATGGCGAACACGGTCAGAAAGTCCAACCCTGGCTAGCGCTTCCATAGCCCGCTCAGAATCGATGCCCCCAGCATACCTCATACCAAGCTCCACATTGGCCAGTGCCGAAAGCTGGGGTAGCAGGTTATAAGTCTGAAAGATAAAGCCGATTTTCTTAGCTCTGACATGCGCCAGCTCACCACTGCTGAGGTGACTAACCTCTCTATCCTCCAGGTAATAACTGCCTGAGGTCGGCACATCCAGACACCCGATCAGGTTAAGCATGGTCGTTTTGCCCGAGCCGGAGGGCCCCATAATCGCCACCATCTCTCCCTGTCTGATATGCAGGTTTACACCTCTAAGTACTTCCAGTTCCCTTTTTCCCATGAGGTAGACCTTGGTTATATCATGAAATCGAATCATGGGTGCACTCCCCCCATTCCCGGCACCGGCATCATTCCTCTCGGTGGCCTTTGGAATCCTTGTTCTGAGGTTGTTGAGGTGTCACTACCTGTTGTCTGGGGTACGACCACCTGTTCGCCTTCATTCAAGCCGTCAGTTACTTCGGTGTACTGCCAGTCGCTGATGCCAGTCTGAATAAGACGCTCTTCAATCACTTCGTCCGGCGATACCACCTGGACATAGGCTTCTCTCCCACGATGGGTAATCGCCTGGTTGGGCACCAAAAGCACATCACTTGCTTCTGTAATCAAGATGCTGACGGTAACACTGAGACCCTCCTTGAGCTTAAAGTCTTCCGGTATCAGCGCTGGCATTTGTTCCAGCGCTGATACCTCCATTTGCTGCATTCGCTGTACCATCTCCTCAGCCTGCTCCTGAGTAATCTGGCCCTGTTCTACAGCCTCTTGAAGTTGCTCTTGCATTGCCTCCAGCTGTTGCTGACGGACAGTCTCCAGTGACTCGGCCTCAACCGTTACTTCATAGTTTACGACTCCCGATTGAATGGTGGCAGTCGGCGAAATATCAGTTACCTCAGCGGGAAGAGTGAGCGTTGCTATAGCATCTACTTGCACCGAGGCTTCTCCACCCAGCTTCACATCAAATATATCTGTTTCACTGACCCAAAGCACGACCTCAAATCTGGTGGGGTCGGCGATTTGCACAGCCACCGTACCCTTCATTACCTCGTCACCCCCTTCGGCTTCAGTGTTCACCCAAGTAATAAAACCATCAAAGGGTGCGATAATCTCCAGGCTGGCATCAAGAGCTTCCTCCACCTCATCCTTAGCATTCTCCAGCTGAGCTTCGGCCAGACTTAACTGCATTTCCTTGATTTCAATATCATCCTCATCAGCCGCCTCTTCCATCTCATCCAGCGTTTTCTGTTTCTGATAGACACTTTGCTGGGACTGTAAAACTGAACTCTCGGGACCATGCTTTAAATCATACCGGAGCTGGTTTTCAGCCATACGCAGCTCATCCTCGGCCTCTTCTATCTCCTCTTCAGTATAGGGATTCTTGGCATTATCCAGGGCAACCTCCGCATTCTTAACATTGATTTCCGTCTGAAGCAGGCTATTCTCCACGGCAGTCAGTTGATCCTCCCACTCCGAGCTATCCAGCCTGGCCATCACCTGTCCCTCTTCCACAGAATCACCCACTTCTACCAGGACTTCCTCCACCGTCCCCGCCATCTCAAAGGCTAAATCTTCTTGAAGAGAATATGACAGATTACCCGCTGCCGCGATATCGATGGTGATATCCCCCCGCTGAACAGTTATTACCTGATACTCCTCTATCGCTGTCGACTCTGATTCAGGAGTACAGCCTGACAGGAGAATGGCAAGTCCCCCCGTGATAGCCACTATCAGCATTGCTCTACGCAACTTCGCCCTCTTCATAAGTATCCCCCCTCTTTCTTTGCTACGCATAACTAGTACTTCTCACTTATACTCCTGGACCTGCTCCGATCTAATTTCAGCCTGAATACGTAAGCAACAAGACTAAACCAACAGAAAGTGCCGTAATACCAATCCCCAGTAAAATGTATAGAATGCGGCGCCTGCGACCGTTCATATTAACTCCTTATTATCCCCCCTCTATTTTCCCCCTTGCTCTATAACGACTTGGTATGCTTGTTCATCGTCCTACCCAACTTGTATCTATACAGCCATCAGAGTCTCCAGTTCGATTCAATCGTCATCTGTTAAATTTACAGATAATTAGAGTATGATGACATTGTTGACAAATAGAGTAATGTATAATGAGTATAACATTAAACAAAATAAGATCCAAAAACCAACGTAACTCAGACAAGGGTTGAATTCGAACCAATGACCTTCGGATTGTGAGTTAGTCTATCTCAGCAGTCTTATGTGCCTAATCTGGGAGAGCTAATATCCTAGTAGATAACAGGCATACCCCACCGAAACTTAAATCTCTAGTATACATCGTTTTCTCAAATTAAAACCCAATAGAATAAGCCGATTCCCGATATTTTCTATTCTACTGGCGCGAATCCATAAATTCTAGATATTGCTAAAAGCTCGTCAGAGTCTGGGAACCAGTCCCAAATCTCGCCGTCAATTATAGTTGTACATTCTTCAACCCATCGTTCAGAATCATCGCTTTGGTCAAAGTTTACAGAAACTAAATATCCATCTCTTAATGCATCTTCTTGCACTTCTAATGCTCTCTTGAAATTATAGGGCCCCACTCTCTCTGGGCGATTATTAGAAATATACGGTAGTGGCTGGTATTTATAAATGATTTTCATGCAGTTCCAGCATTGCCAACCATCCTCATGGGATATGAAATAGTTGCTTCCACAGTGAGGCTTAGGGCATGCAGAAGGAGGCTTAGATATATGTATCCTCTGCGGCACTTTGAAACCATTGTTGGTGGTAAGAAGGAAGCGCAACATCGACTGGCTGAATTACTACTAAATATTAAGAAGGGCACTTACATTAAGCAACCAAAACAGCTAACCCTGGCTATCTGGTTAAGGCAGTGGCTCGATAGCTATGTGGCAAGCAACCTGTCACCAAAGACCAGGCAAAGCTACGAACAAGAGTTAAGATGCTATATTATCCCTGATCTGGGAGGGATACGTCTTACCGAGCTACGGCCTCATCATATCCAGAATTATATTGTCAAAGCGCTATCAGAAGGACGTAGACATAGGATTGGAGGTCTCAGTAATCGCACCGTACAGTATCACTATCGCATTTTGAGTAAATCCCTGGATGATGCGATAAGAATGGGTCTAATAGATGTCAATGCCTGTAAGGGAGTGAGTGCACCCCGACCAGTGCGTAGAGATATCCCCTCTATTGGTCTGGAGGACGTTACCAAGCTAATAAATGCCATACAAGACAGCAGCTACTATTTGTTCTACTACACGCTTTTACTTACGGGTCTGCGCAGAAGTGAACTTTTAGCATTAAAGTGGCGAGATTTGGATCTTGATTTGGCTTGTATGTATGTGGCTCATAGTCTTCACAGACTGGATGATGGCTCAATTATTATTAAAGAACCAAAGACTTCCCGGAGTCGACGCCCCGTCGACTTACCACCGTCCCTTGCCATACTGCTGCGTCAGTATAGAGTAGAGCGGGGAGCAGAGCAAATAATAATGGGAAAAGCTTTGACTGAGGATGATTTCGTGTTCAGTCACGTAGATGGTACGTCTCTGAATCCGAATACCGTAAGCCATACTTTCAGTAAAATTGTTGTACGAGCAGGATTACCTCACATGCGCCTACACGACTTACGCCATATTCACGCTACCATGCTGTTGAAAACGGGAACCCATCCACGGATAGTTCAGGAAAGGCTCGGGCATAGCAGCATTGCTACTACGTTGGACATCTATTCTCACACCGTGCCGGGTCTACAGAAGGCAGCCGCAGAACGCCTTGATACCCTGCTCCCAGTACAAGAACAAAAAGAAAATGTCGGCAAAATGTCGGCAGAAGGAGATAAAAACGAGCGTAGGCCGTACAGGTCTCGAACCTGTGACACCCTGATTAAAAGTCAGGGAGTGTTAAAACTAGGCGTGAAAGGAGGTGAAATCGCATGTTTGACACCCTGATTCGCTTTGACACCCTGATTCT
>SDBS01001042.1_pt1 | contig 27993 bp, 28 predicted proteins | sample 2277091 | NCBI WGS metagenome assembly SDBS01 (sample SAMN10404972, study PRJNA504765) | marine sediment metagenome | isolation source: marine sediment core GS10_PC15, 163 cmbsf | place: Arctic Ocean: Southern Knipovich Ridge | collected 2010
TGTTAAATTTGGTTTGACCTAATTCATGGCATTAAGTAAATATGTTTTAAGGACAAGAACTATACATAAGTGGGAAACTAGTGTTGCCTTTACATGTTCATAAGAAGGCTATAAGAGCCTTGGGAATCTCGGAGAGCTTCGTTAAAGGGAAGAGCAGGAAATCGGTCTTGGCTGGTGTGGTCATGCGGGCTGATATGACTATCGATGGCTTTGTATTCTCAGCCACCACAGTGGGGGGGATGGATGCTACGGAAAAAATGATAGAGATGTACAAAAACCTTGAAAGAGAAGACATAAACCTCCTTATGTTAAACGGCTGCATCATCAGCTGGTACAATGTCGTAGATCTCCAGAAGATCAGGGATGAAATCAATAAGCCCCTTCTATGTGTAACTTATGAGGAGTCAGAAGGTCTTGAAAAATACTTTGTGGAGCTCTTCCCCAAAGATTGGGAGTTCAGAGTTGAAGTATACCATCGGAATGGCTTAAGAACTCCAATCTCGCTCCACACGGGTCATACAGTTTATACCAGATTCCTAAACATGACATTAGCCGAGGCGAAGGGAATCCTTAACAAATTCACATTACACGGATCTATTCCTGAACCTCTAAGAGTCGCACGTCTCCTTGCGAGATCCATAGCAAAGACATACCCAAGGCAGTTGTAAATGGTAAGCGCAGAGGCTTAGAAGAATTCAACCCCCTGGATATTGATCACTTATAAAAAATTTGAGAGAAAAAAAATATAAAAAAATGTTGATAAAAATAGGCTTTGCTATTTACTCGATAGGCATGTGGATTGCTGAAATGGTGGCTAAGGCAGTTACTTGACCTCTTGTGGAAAGAGTTTCTTTCCTTGTTCTGTGTATTCGATAAGACCTAGTTGTTTGTTGTAATCTAATTGGTCTCGGACTTCCCAATATTCTACAATCTTGCCATTAACTATGCGAAACATATCAGCAAACATCATTGTTATCTTCTTGCCGGTAGGGACTATTCCCATAAATTCACCTGTATGGGTCCCAGTAGCTTTAATCCGAACCCACACCTTATCATCTTCAGCAATTATATCTTCAATAGTTTCATGATAATCGGAGAAGGCTTTTAAAGCCATGTTTATGATCTGTTTGAGCCCTTCTGGACTGAGTTGATGGGCATGGTCAACAAAATCTGGTGACACTAAATCGTCTAATAAATCTAAGTTTCCCGTATTATATGTATCAACAAACCTACGAACAATCGCCTTATTCTCTTTCAATGACATATTCATAACTTCTGTTATTCATATATCCACTTATCATATAAAAAATAAAGAAAAAGAGAGTTATCAAGGAAGATTATGTATACCTCAGAGAGAAATAGGGGGAGTATCTGGGGAGTAACACTAATTTAAAAAAGGGAATTAGTATACAATATCATATGTAGTCACCTAAAAATTGAAGTAGAATTTGGAATCAAATATGAACTACACACTTATCTATGAATAAAAGTCCTTAATCCTAAAAATATTCTTTAGCTTCTTTCTTCGTTCCAGTAAAAATATTAGGAAATTGACTTTTCATGACTTATAACATTCGCTTTCGCGACTAAAAATATAAGTTTTTTTTTTATATAACTACTTATCTTTATTTAAGTCAGATATTTTAGAGAGTGAATGTGATTTGGTGGATATAAAAGATCTATTTGGATATAATTGGTATTCCCGTCGAAGATTCTTGGAAAATATGTCTGAGATTCCATGGGAAACCGTCACTGAATGTTGTGGAGCAAGCTTTGATTCTATTAGAAACATATATTTACATAGCCTTCAGGTGGAGCATGTCGTTATTAGATGGTTGGGTGGAAAAAGTGCAGAAGGCATCTATGGTTCCCCATTTGATAAATACACGAGTGTGAATACGATAAAAGAGTATTCTGATACAGTTGAAAAAGAGACAAACCAATATCTAGCTACCCTCACAAAAGAGAAACTAGATAGCCTTTTCGAGTTTAAAGGAGGACCTTGGGACAAAAAGCGATATAGAATTGAAGATGTACTCATATTGCTTGTTGAAGAGGAGATTCATCACCGAGGAGAATTACTGTGCATCTATTGGCAACATGATATTGAACCACCTTTCACCAGCTACTTAACCTACAAGGATCAAGTCTAACCTTTTTCTAGCCTAGCTTCTTGTCTTTTATGGTTCCTCCTGCTTATCAAACAAGGTAAAAACGATTAACGTGTTCATTTCTGCGAATAGTATTATATTAGTTAACATACTTGTCAATTAACAATTTACTGTCGAAAATTTCGGAGGATAAAATCTAGTGTCTAAAATTGTTAAGGTTGGGATTTTAAAACTTGGCTGCATTGGTACTGCACCTTTATTAGAATTCCTCCTGGATGAAAGGGCTGAAAGAAGCGATATTCAAGTTAGAGTTGTTGGGTCCGGTGCTAGTATGAATCCTAAACAATGTAAAGACGCGGCAGAGGCATTGATCCAATATAAACCAGATTTTTCTGTTGTGATTAGTCCAAATGCTGCTGTTTCTGGGCCAAAACTTGGGCGAAATCTTCTTTCTAAAGCTGGAATACCGACTCTTGTAGTTTCTGATCTTCCTGCAAAGAAGATTACTAAAGAACTTGAAGCTGAAGGTTTTGGCTATATTATTGTTGAAGCAGATGCAATGATCGGGGCTAGGAGAGAATTTCTAGATCCGATTGAGATGGCTCTTTTTAACTCAGATATGATAAGAGTGTTGGCAATTACAGGTGTCTTTAAGGTTTTAATTAACGAATTAGATAAAGTCATTGAATTGATTAAGGCTGGTAACAAAGTAATACTTCCCAAGATAATTATCAATGTTGAAAAAGCTTCAACTCATTCAAGTTTAGTAAACAACTATGCAAAAGGAAAAGCAATGGCGGCTCATGAGATTGCAAAGAATGTAGGAAGAGTTACTCGTAAGGGTTGCTTTATCATCAAGGAGTGGGAGAAATATACTGTGACTGTTGCTTCAGCCCACGAGATGATGCGTACTGCAGCAAAATTAGCAGATGAAGCAAGAGAGATCGAGAAAACTGGAGATCATGTTATGCGATATCCTCACCATCCGGATGGTTCAAAAACTCGAAAGTTGAAATTGATTGAAAAACCTTCCAAAAACGGAGAGTAGCTTGGTTCATTTTTATTCGTTATAATGGTTAAAGTCGTTATTTATTATAGTAAATTCTATAATCTATTGAAGACATAGAATCTATTTTGGTTTTTTTATCCTTTTATTTTTTCTAGAATTAAATAAACATTAATATGCTTCAAATACGTATGAAGTTTTTTAGAGCTATGTATTAGAATTCAAGGTTAATCTATATTGAGCTCATCTAATATTTACTTGAGGTATTTGAATGCCTAAGTTAGAGGTTACACTATTAACCGGTCGAACTATAGATCAGGGTACGGGAAAAGAATACGGAAAATTAACTAGGGAATATTTTGAGAGTGTAACAATCTGTCAAATGGACCCTGAAGATATGGAGCGATTGGGTGTAAGAGCGAACGAAAATATAAAGGTTACAACAAATTATGGTTCTGTGGTCGTCAAAGCGATACCTTCAACCAAAGCACCCCATCGTAAGATAGCTTTTATTCCTTATGGTCCATGGGTAAATCTGGTTATGAATCCTCAAACTCACGGGACAGGTATGCCTTCACTTAAAGGCATATCCGCAGAGATTAAACCAGCTCGTGATGAAGAAGTATTACCCTTGTTAGAACTACTAAAGGTACATTATGGGAAGAGATAATATGGTTATTGTGTCCAATGTAACCTGTCCTGTTTGCGGTTGTTTATGTGATGATATTGAACTAACTGTAAAAAAAAATATTATCACAGAAGTGAAGAAGGCATGCGCTATTGGTGCAGCGAAATTCTTAACCTATAATGACCATCGTCCACAAAACCCACAAATCCGGAAAAACGGTAAACTTGTCAATGTAACTTTGAAAGAAGCTATTAGAAAAAGTGCAGAAATTCTTCTAGATGCTGATTATCCTATTCTTTATGGTTGGAGTTCTACAAGTTGTGAAGCAATTCGTACTGGATTAAAGTTAGCTGAAGATATTGGGGGAGTTATCGATAATACATCGACGATCTGTCATGGTCCTTCAATACTTGCGATTCAAGAAGTAGGTTTATCAGGGTCTACTTTAGGACAGATTCGACATCGAGCAGATCTAGTAATTTATTGGGGATGTAACCCATGGAGTGCTCATCCACGCCACATAGAACGTTATTCTGCCTTTTCCGATGGACGATTTCAAGAGAGTACGTATGATCGTTACGTTAAACGTTTAACAGCTAACTCGATTAAGAAGAAGCGGTTAAGAGTGACCAATAGAGCACTAGATCGAAGTATTTCTTCATCTCCTCCAATCAATAAAGGAATCCCTTATACTCTTTCACGTGAAGAGAGGAAACTCATAGTTATTGATGTTCGAAAAACACGTACGGCTGAAATAGCTGATTACTTCATACAAGTTAAGCCGAATAGGGATTATGAACTTATTCAGGCATTTCGGGCGCTTATTCGAAATGAAGTGCTAGAAGTTGATGAGGTTGCTGGAATACCTGTAGAGATACTTGAGGAAGTCGCAGATATTATGGTTGGTTGCAGATTAGGTGTCATTTTTTTCGGATTAGGTTTAACAATGAGCATGGGGAAACATCGAAATATTGACTCTGCTATCTCGTTAACTCGGGATCTAAATAGGCGTACTAAATTTCTCATTATGCCAATGAGAGGACACTTTAATGTTACTGGAGCCAATGCCGTTTTCACTTGGCAGTCAGGGTATCCCTTTGCAGTTGATTATTCTCGTGGTTATCCCCGATATAATCCTGGTGAGACATCTATCATTGACATACTCTGCCGTGGAGAATCAGATGCGGGTTTAATAATCGCGTCGGATCCTGTTGCTAATTTTCCAAAAAAGGCAGTAATACATTTAGTGAATAATCCACTTATTGTTATTGATCCACATGTTTCCTCTACATCAATAATGGCTGATGTAGTTATTCCTTCTACCTTTGTTGGTATTGAAACAGAGGGAACAGCTTATCGGATGGATCACATTCCATTACCCATGAAGAAGATCGTGGATGGTCCGAATGGTTTTCTTTCTGATGCAGAGATCTTGACTCGGATCACTCGTGAAATACACATGTTAAGGGAGATATAGCGAAAAATGAGTCTTATCATTAAACGGGGATTCGTTTGCGATCCATTAAACGGAATAGATTGTGAACGGATGGACCTCTTTATTAAAAATGGAAAACTTAGTGAAGAATTCAATGGGAGAGCTGTGAAAGTAATTGATGCATCTGGAATGGTTGTGATGCCTGGTGGTGTTGATATTCATAGTCATATCGCTGGTACTGAAGTAAATTCTGGTCGTCTTTTAAGACCTGAAGATCATTTTAAAAATTTTGAAACAAAAACTTCTATATGTCGTTCTGGTGTAGGGCGTTCTATTCCTTCGACTTTTACAACAGGATATTACTATTCAAGAATGGGGTACACTATGGTCTGTAATCCATCAATGCCTCCCTTAGAAGCGCGACATACTCATGAGGAACTCGATGACACACCTATGATCGATAAAGCTACTTTTCCTTTACTTGGAAATTGGTGGGTTATCTTAGAATGTCTACGGGATGGTTTAATTAAAGAATGTGCAGCTCATGTAGCTTGGATAATGGCTGCAACGAAAGGGTACGCTATTAAACTTGTTAATCCTGGTGGCGTTGAATCTTGGGGGTTTGGACGAAATATTCGCAATATTGATGAGCCTGTACCAAACTTTGACGTAACTCCTAAAGAGATCATTCGTGGTTTAAGTAAAGTTAATCAACTTTTGAATTTACCGCATACGATCCATTTACACACTAATCGACTTGGTCAACCTGGAAATTACATTACAACGCTAAAAACGATGAAATGTGTTGAGGATCTGAGCAGAGACAACAAACCAATCATGCACTTAACCCATTGTCAGTTCAGTGCATTCAAAGGGTCTGATTGGTTGACGCTTAGTTCGGGTGCTGATAAAATCGCTAAATATGTGAATCAACACGATCATGTTACTCTTGACACGGGACAAGTTGTTTTCACTGATACAACAACTATGACTGCTGATGGACCTTGGCAATTTACGCTATATGAATTAAGTGGTAATAAATGGATTAACCATGATGTGGAAACTGAGACTGGGGGTGGTATTGTACCGTTCAGATATAAGCGGAAGAGTTATGTGCATGCAATGATGTGGTCGATTGCACTTGAACTTGCTCTCTTAATCGATGATCCGTGGAAAATCTTTTTGACAACAGATCATCCAAATGGAGCCCCCTTTACAACTTATCCTCTTATAATCTCTTGGTTAATGAGCAAATCTTCAAGGGAAAAAATGCTTAAAAAAATTAACAAAAGAGCAAAGCGGAGAGGTTTACTCTCAAACATAGAGCGAGAATACTCTCTATATGAGATTGCTATAGCTACACGTGCTGGTCAAGCAAAAGCCTTAGGATTGAAACATAAGGGTCACCTTGGTATTGGTGCTGATGCGGATATTGCGATATATAATTTAAATCCAGAAAAAATTGAACTATCTAAGAAACCTAGACGTGTTAGGAAAGCTTTTGAAAAATCAGCTTATACTATTAAAGATGGCTATATCGTGTCTAAGAACGGAGTCATAGTTAAATCGATTACTGGGAAAACAATGTGGGTAAACATAAAAGGGTCCTCCTCTATGGAGGTTAAACCTGAATTTAAACGAAAATTCAAAGATTACTGGACTATTGAATATGATAACTACTTTATCCCTGACAATTTCTTAACTGTTTCAGATCCCATCTCTGTTAGAGCGGAGGTGTGAGTAATACTAATAAATTTACGTCCAAAACGAAAATTTAGTATCCCTGTTGAGCTTGAATGTATATCTCCAAACATTTTTGCTGAAAAAACAATCAATGAAATATCTTTATTGAATATTTGGGAAGGCAATAAGAAGCGAACTCTTGGAGATCTTTTCAAGATAGAACATGATGTAAACCCAGAATCAGATGAAGTTGTCATTCAATTTTTTGGGGATCTCAGTAAAGTTAGACGGATTGGTACGCGTATGTCTGCAGGTAAAATAATGGTTCATGGCGATGTAGGAATGCATTTAGGTGAGGAAATGGTAGGTGGCACAATAACTGTGAAAGGTAATGCAGGATCATGGGCAGGTTGTATGATGAAGAACGGTATAATTGAAATAAAAGGTAATGCTGGGGATTACATTGGAGCAAATTATCGAGGAGCAACCTTGAAAGGAATGAATGGTGGCGTAATCATTGTACATGGTAACGCTGGAAATGAAGTTGGTTGTTTCATGAGAAATGGATTTATTAAAATATGTGGAAACGTTGATCAATTCGCAGGTGTCCATATGCGCGGTGGGACAATATTAATTCAAAAAAATTCTGGGCTGAGAGCTGGAGCTCAAATGGTGGGTGGTAAAATTGTCATATGCGGTTTCATCCCCTCAATCCTCCCCACTTTTCAAATCGACAGCATCAAAAAAAATACAAAAGTTGATAAAGCGAAAGTGAGTGGTCCATTTTACAGGTTCATCGGAGATATCTCCGAAGTTGGAGAAGGCAAATTATTTGTCTCAAAAAATAATAATCCGCATCTGAAATCTTATGAATCCAAGATCGTTTGAGGTTTTAAAATGAGTATCAGCGTAAATAATATCTCTTTTTCCTTAGTAAAAGAGATACTCAAACGTCAAGATCTGTTCCAGATTAAAGTTGAAAAATCTGAGGAAGGCACTACTATCATAGATACTGGTATAAGAGCGAAAGGGGGGTACCTGGCTGGAAAATACGTAACAGAAATCTGCATGGGTGGTCTTGGCACTGTATCCTTTAGCTCAGTTTCATATGTTGACCTTCAACTTCCAACTATCGTAGTAACAACAGATTTTCCTAAAATAGCTCTAATAGGTTCTCAGCTTGCAGGATGGCACATAAATGTTGGAAAATACTCTGCCATGGGCTCTGGACCTGCTCGAGCATTATCTTTAAAACCTAAGAGTTTATTTGATAAAATCGGTTACAAGGATACTTCTGACATAGCAATACTTGTATTAGAGACTTCAAAAAAACCTGGTAAAGAAGTCATAGAATATATTTCGAAAGAATGTAATGTTAACCCGGAAAATCTCTTCATATTTCTGACACCTACATCAAGTTTAACAGGGTTCACTCAAATCTCTGGAAGAGTCGTTGAATCTGGTCTCCACAAATTGATGGAAGTAGGTTTGGATCCAAAGAATGTGTTATCGGGTTATGGATACGCACCTATAGCTCCAGTTCATCCCAAGTTAAAAAATGCTATGGGTCGAACTAACGATATGATTCTGTATGGTGGAGTTACATGGTTCAACATTTCTTGGGAAGACGATGAATCTCTAAGGGAAATAATAAAACAGGTCCCTTCATCAACATCCAAGGATTATGGTAAACCTTTTCGTGAGATCTTCAAAGAAGCAAATTATAATTTCTATAATATCGACCCTGCACTCTTCGCTCCAGCTGTTATAATGGTGAATAATGTTAAGACTGGGTCATTCATAAAGGCTGGTAATGTGAATGTAGATCTCATTAAGCAATCTATAACGTCCTGAAAGAGCTAAATGAATGGGACGTAGATAATAGATGTGTTTGATTTATGGAAAGGTTGAATCATACATCTAAATTCAAGACTTTCCGAAGGCCTTTATATCTATTCCTTACAGTAACTTCTGTAACACCAGAAATATCGGCAAGTTCCTTCTGAGTTTTCTTCTGTCCAGCCATTACGCATGCTATGTAAAGAGATGCAGCAGCTAAACCCATTGGATCTTTTCCGGCAATAGCGCCCTTCTTCCCTGCATTCCTAAGAACTTCAATAGCCATTTGTTGAGTCTTCTCCGTAATATGGCCTTTTGATGCAATCTTCGGGATACATCTGATCGGGTCGGCTATTGGCATACGAAGATCTAAATCACGTATTAGTAAACGGTAACAACGTGCAACATCTTTCTTTTTAACCATGCTTGCTTTAGTTACTTCCTTTAAAGTTCTTGGTGTGCGAGTGAATCTGCAGGCTGCATATAGAGATGCTGCTGCGATTGCGAGAATGGATCGCCCTCGAACGAGACCTTTATCTAAAGCTTTTCGGTATATAAAAGCCGCTTGTTCCTTTACAGAATTTGGAACAACGATTTTATCAGTTAACCTATCAAGTTCAGCCATTGCTTGAGCAAGGTTTCTATCAACTGATGAGTGAACCCGGGCTCTAATATTCCATTTTCGTAGCCTAAGCATTTTAAGTCTTGTTGCGGATGGAAGCCGTCGACCAAAAGAGTCTCTATCCACCCTGTTAATGACCGTTGATAAACCTTTATCATGAATTGTCAAGGACGTGGGTGTTCCCACTCTACTTCTCTTTGCTGTCTCTTGACGTGTAAACGCTCTCCACTCTGGTCCTTCATTCATAACTTTTTCATAGACTACTAATCCACAAACTCCACAAATAATTTCGCCCACTCCATAATCTTCAATAAGATAATTACTGCCACATTCATGGCACCGCATTGAACTTAACTTTTTAGATATTGCATTATTAGTACTCATATTCCATCAACATTTTTTATACTTTATATTTTTATCTTGGAATTACATTATGATAAACCATATCGGCTTTGAAGCATTCTTCACAAACCGTTATTTATAACTATGATAAATCTAATTTCCAATCTTGTTATATTCGTCATATATAAACATTTCCTAAACGTTTATATACTTTATATTTAAGTCTTTCGAATATTTAAATGTTTTAACCAATTACTTAATAAGAAGTATTATATGCCTAGATTATGAAGCCCGGTGGTGTAGTGGTCAATGGGTATAAGACTCGACCAAGCATGTCAGGCTCTGGATCCCTTTATGGAGAAGAAACCTGTCGACGGGAGTTCGAAAGAGCAAAAAGCTCCGAGATTCTCCCCCGGGCTACCAGAACAAATACTAGAGTTTTATATATCTCCTATCTAAGTTAAGATTAAAAATCAAAAATTAAGTGAATAATTATGAAGAAAAGCAAAGTTTTGGTTTTACTATCAGTACTAATATCCATTGTGCTTGTTAGTAGTTTTGTTGTTTCTGTATATGCGTCCGAAAACATATCGGTTATAGGTAAACATAATGAAGAGTTACGGCAACTGATTTTGAAGTTCCGAGAAACGGTTATTCGTCCTGCAATAGCGGATTATTTGGGTGTAGATGTAGACAGTCTTATTGATCAACATCTTAGGGATATAATTTGCAGTCTATCAGAGGATGATCAGAGTGCCCTAAGAGCAATATTACAACCACTGAACCGGACATTCCGAGAAGAAACCCTTAAGCCTGCGCTTGAAGGGTGGGGTATCAAACCTCTTGCATTTCAAAGAAGAATCAGATTCCGTCGAAGACGTTGGAAAGGTTTTAACCAAGCAATTGATTGATCGAAGTTATAATCGCATACTAGCTAACCTTGGAAGATATAGAAACTATTGTAAACTGGCAAAGAATACGAACTGAGAATTATATACCCTGCAATACGAGGCCCTTCTCTAACACTCTTGCTGCTCTAAATATGAAAAAAAATCTAAGATATCATAGAATATTTTTCCCCATTTTAATTTCCGTCTATTTAGATCCTGGTTTTTCTTTCCTTTTTTCCAGGATCTCAAATTACTAGCGTCTGAGAAAAGAATTGTTACATTTTCTCTGATGTTCTAAAAATTTTAGGAATTTATGAACTTTAAAAAAAAATATCTCTCAGATAAAGAAGATTTGATAAAGAGAATAGTATACCGCTATACACATTACATTGCTCTTCAAGTAAATATTTTGATTAACCCTTTTATGCTCTCTTTAATTCATGGTTTAACGAAAAAAGACATTAATGTTGAGAGTAAACCATTTTAGGTTTAAGATAGTAAATTAATGTTTTTGATCATTAAAGAGGCAAAGAGATGGGTTCATAAAAAGTGATTATCAATTATTTGTAAATAATTGAATTATATCGTTTGATCAATAAATTATTTCAAATCCTTCAACATTTAACAAAATATGAATGTAAGTATATAATTATTATCATAATATAAATAATTCTTATATAATATATGCTAAATATTTATAATGTTGTGCAATTGTTTATAATAATGAAATATTATGTTTATAGCGCGTAGAGAATTTCGGTTAGATCTGAATTTTAAGGAACTTGATGAATTTTTCAATGATGTTCAATCATCAGTCATGAACGAGATATTTCCAAAGGATTATGTTGTAAATATACTTAAGGATCAAATCGCATGTTGCGGAGTTTATTCTTTAGGAATAGCATTTGAAATAGAGGGTCCAGATAAACAGGGAATCAAGGATTTAGACTTAAAAGTGTATTCTAAGGTCATAGAAAACTTCGAAAGGAAAGGTATTGAATATCACGAACCAACATCTCTAGACATTATTTGAATAGAGGATCCGAAGTCTTTTTCGTTTATATTTTAGTAAAAGTGTAGACTTAAAACATGAGAGCGGTAATCGATTGTTTTAAAGGGATTATTCCAGTTTAACGTTACAAGTTTGACCCATGGAAGATACAAATCTATTTCTATTTTTCACGCTGAAGAGATGTCAATGTATGCTTATTCTTATCAACACTCTTGCCCGTATCATTAAGCTCTAATAATCTTCTTCTGCAGTTTCACGTTTACGTGATTTAAATAATGCTGACCTGTTTGAGTTGTTTCTTGGGAGCATGAGTTTGAATATGGTTTAATCTCAACTTTGTGATTGTATATTGGTTGAAATCTTTTTTAAAAGTTTTTCTCTTCGAGTGAACGCGTTAAGTGATAATAACTTGTTGCTAACCCGGTGCATTCTTTAACTTATGATTTCTCGTTTATTGGTACTTCAACATTGAAGAACATTATGCTCTTGGATACTCTGTAGCTTTTAGGATCAATATTCAATTGTCCTTGTATTGACACTCTTAATCCTTTTAAGTTCAGGTTAAGCTTTTCTTTAATCCTAACAATATGTTATTTAATAAAATCTATAAAACTTTTCTAATCAATTTTGTGATTGATTTTCTTTTAAAGTTTTTGAGATGAACGATTTGACTTTACGTTAGAATGCGTTATGTACAAATATTAATGAAATTTTAACATTTGTAAAGATTAATACTCAATAATATTTTCTTCCTTTATAGTTTTACTTTCGAGAGTTCAATTATAGTTTTTTTTCATAATGTAAATATGTGCTGTGATTTGTGTTACTTATCTATATGCAAAAATACAACACACTCATTTTATGGAAATATAAATAAATATAAACTTAACATAATATATATGTTCGTTGGATAATATATATGTGAAACTAAATCTTTATATATGTTGATGAGATAATGCTAAAAAAATAATGAAATATTGCACATATACTTGATTAAGGTGTTATAAACTGGGTAAACTTAAATTGGCTTTTTATTGGGCAGCTAGTTGTGGTGGATGCGAAATAGCGGTTCTAGACATCAATGAAAAAATTCTAGACGTGATAGAAATAGCAGACATCCTCTTTTGGCCTGTGGCTCTAGACTTTAAGTATAAAGACGTAGAGGTCATGCCTGATAAGCACATCGATGTTTGCTTCTTCAATGGCGCTATAAGAAATGAGGAAAACGTGCACCTAGCAAAATTGTTGAGGGCGAAGTCCAAGATAATGATTGCCTTCGGTTCATGTGCACATCAGGGTTCTGTTGTGGGCTTGGGTAACCTTTGGAATAAAGATTCCCTATTTGAACGTGCTTATCTTGAAACACAATCGACAGTGAATCCACAAAAAACTCTACCGGAAACTTCTGTTAAGATCAAAGAGGGTGTGCTTACATTACCCCAATTAAATGAAACTGTAAAAACACTTGATCAGACAATTAATGTTGATTACTATCTTCATGGTTGTCCCCCAAATCCCAACGTAATTTTAACTGCTTTCAATGCCATTGTTAGTGGTAACTTACCTCCGAAAGGAAGTGTGTTGGGGCCCAAAAAGTCTGTTTGTGATGAATGTTCTCGGGTAAGAAAAGATAGAAAGATATCAAAAATAAATAGAATCTACGAGATTGAAGTAGATGACGAGACCTGTTTATGGGACTTGGGAGTACCTTGTATGGGACCAGCCACTCGAGCAGGATGTGGTGCTCAATGTACAGTCGTTAATATGGCTTGTACTGGATGTCAAGGTCCTGGCCCAAATGTAAAGGAACAGGGAAGTGCAATGATGTCAGCATTATCGTCTATTGTTGTTGATGAGACAGTTATCGATCAATTCGTTGATCCCATTGGGACTTTTTATAAATATTCTCTAGCTGCTTCTATTTTAAGGAGAAGGAGGATGAACTAAAGATGAGAACTATAACTATTAATCCTGTTACAAGACTCGAAGGACATGGTAAGATCTCTATCTTTCTGAATGACGATGGAGATGTAGAGAACGCTTATTTCCAGGTTCCAGAATTGAGAGGATTCGAAAAGTTTTGCGAAGGAAGACGAGCCGAAGATCTTCCGATTATCACCCCTAGAATTTGCGGAGTCTGCCCCACGGCTCACCACATGGCATCAGCCAAAGCACTAGATGCAGCCTTCAATGTGAACCCTCCAAGTGCTGCTAAAAAGCTTCGGGAGCTCATGTATAATGGTTATTTCATCTATGATCACATCCTTCACTTTTATTATCTAGGTGGTCCCGACTTCATTGTGGGTCCAACAGCTCCAGCTGGTAAGAGGAATATTCTAGGTGTCATTGAGAAGGTAGGTTTAGATGTGGCGAAGGAAGTCATAAAACATCGTGCATATGGTCAGAAGATCATAGAGATCTTAGGTGGAAGATCAACACACCCTGTTAGTTGCTTACCTGGCGGAATATCTAAAGCACTCTCTGAGGAGAATCGGGTTAAGATTGAAAAAATGGTTCTTTCAAACCTTGAATTTGCAAAGTTTTCATTAAAGATTTTTGAAGACATCGTTCTAAAGAATGCAGACTATGTTGATCTCATAAAGAGCGGTGCCTATACACTGAAAACATACTACATGGGTTTGGTTGATGAGCACAATAAAGTGAACTTTTACGATGGCAAGGTTCGAGTTATTGATCTTAATAATGCCGAGTTCATCAAATTTGATCCTGATAAATACTTGGATGTTATTGGGGAACATGTTGAACCTTGGACGTATTCCAAACTACCTTATCTTAAAAAGATTGGATGGAAGGGCCTCGTCGACGGACCAGAAAGTGGGATCTATCGAGTTGGACCACTAGGAAGACTTAACGCATCGGAAGGAATGGCTACTCCCCTAGCTCAAGAGGAATACAAAAAAATGTATAAGACGCTAGGTGGAAAGCCTGTGCATTCAACCCTTGCCTTCCATTGGGCACGGTTAATAGAGCTTCTATACGCAACTGAGCGATCTTTAGAGTTAGTCAGAAATCCAGAGATAACAAGTAAAAATATCCGCAATAAACCAGGAAAGCCCGGAGAAGGCATTGGTGTAGTCGAAGCAGCCCGAGGAACTCTAATTCACCACTATCAGTTAGATGAGAAAGGGTTGGCGAAGAAGGTCAATCTAGTTGTAGCTACTGTACACAATTATCCTGCAATCTGCATGTCGATACGAGATGCAGCTAAGGGATTAATTCACGGAGGAAAAGTTGATGATGGCATCCTCAACATGGTGGAAATGGCTTTCAGAGCCTACGACCCATGTTTTGCATGTGCAACTCACTTCGCAGTTGGGCAAATGCCCTTAAAAGTCAACATTTTTAATAGTAATAAAAAATTGGTGAGGGTGATTGAAAGATGAATGTCCAACTTTGTAAAGAAAGGGGGGTATGCTAAGGATGGAAGAATCTAGGGTTGGAGTCTTTATCTCTGACTGTGATGGTCAGATTAATAAAACTTTGAATTTCGAAGAACTGATAGAATATGCTACTGGTCTTCTTGGTGTCTTCTACGTAAAGCAGAACAATGAATTCAGCTCTGCAACGGGTCTTAAGATTATAAAAGAAGCAATAAAAGCCAATGGTTTAAACCGAGTTGTCGTTTCAGCAGATGAACCAATAACTTCTATGATAAAAATCAGTCGAGCTATCCAAAATATTGGGTTAAATCCTTGTTTTCTTGAGGTGATATATCTTAAAGAACATTGTGCTTTACCTCACAAGAGAGAACCAGCAAATGCTACCCGCAAAGCTAAAGCCATGATTTTAGCTGCGGTTGAAAAGGTGAAACTTCAAGAACCTATTAAGACGTTGGAGTTCCCTGTAAGAAAATCCACTTTAATCATTGGTGGTGGTTTAGCAGGTATGCAATCCGCTATCGACCTTACAGACATGGAGTATCACGTCACATTAGTAGAGAGAATGCCATATCTTGGAGGAATTGCAGCTTTTGCAAACCGGTTTTTCCCAACCGATGATTGTGCTCCATGTGTTGAATCACCAACTTGTGACTTGAAAGGAATCACTAACACTTCCAGAAAATGTATATATCGATCCGGATTCAGCGAAATACCAAATCTCACTATTCTCACAAATTCACAGGTTGTAGCTGTGGAAGGTGTTCCAGGCAATTACAATATTACTATAGAAAAAAAACTCATCACCCCCGAAACATCAAGCATTTATCCGCAACCCTACATTTCAAATGATGAAATAATGGGTTGGAGGAAACAATTTTTCTCATCTAGAACAGAGACGGAAACAATCAACTTAGATGTGGGTACCATTATCGTTGCAACAGGATTTGAATTGTACGATCCCAGCAGAATAAAAGAGTACAATTATGGAGTTTATTCTGACATCGTAGACCAGTTGGATCTCTCTAAGATGTTAAATGGTTTTGGGCCGACTAAAGGTTCCATTATGAAATCTTCCAATGGTAGTGACGTTAAAAAGGTAGTAATGATCCAATGTGTTGGCTCAAGGGACGAGCGATATAATTCTTACTGTTCAAGTATCTGTTGTATGATTGCCTTGAAACATGCAATAATGATTAGAGAAAAATTTCCAGAAACAGAAGTAAGCATTTGCTACATAGACATTAGAACTGTAGGGAAGGGCCATGAAGACTATTATGACACTGCTCGAAGTATTGGTGTCAAATTCATCAAGGGGAGACCCACTGAAGTCTATCAAGATCCAGAGACTGAAAAGTTGATAGTAGATGTTGAAGACGCCTTATTAGGGAAATTCCTCGAACTAAAAGCTGATCTCGTAGTTTTATCTTCAGCTTTTGTACCATCAACTGGCACTACAAAACTGGCTGACCTCTTAGGTCTTGATCTAAGTAAAGACGGATTTTTTAAAGCATATAATGCTAAGTTAAGGCCAACAGAGACGAAGATGAGGGGGATATACATCTGTGGAGGTAATACGTATCCAAAAGATATTCCAACAACTTCTCTTCATGCAAGCTCTGCAGCATTAAAGGCAGCTAAGTTCATGCGAACTGGAGTTATAACGAAGGATCAGAAGACCGCTATTATCGAATCAGATTTATGTGGCGATTGCGAATTCTGTCCAGTTGTTTGTCCTTACGAAGCTATTTCTTTAAAAAAGTTGAATGGTGAGCATGTCACAGCTGAAGTTAATGAGTTAAAGTGTGAAGGGTGCGGTATTTGTGTGGGAACATGCCCCATGAATGCTATTGAGTTAAGACATTTCACTGAGAATCAGATACTAATTCAGATAAAATCTCTCGTTTCTGATAGGGGAAACGATCTGAAGGTTCTCGCATTCTGTTGTTCAGAATGTGGTGGTACAGTTTTAGACTCAGCAGGTATGGCGGGAATGGAATATCCATCCAATGTGAGGGCTATAAAAGTTCCGTGCACTGGAATTTTAAAAATACACCATTTTCTTGAAGCCTTTAATGCAGGTGCAGATGCAGTACTGGTTATTGGATGTAAAGAAGATGGATGTCATTATGAGTCTGGTAGTAAAAAAGCTAAGATAAAGGTACATTTCACCAAACGACTTCTTGAGTTATACGGTATCGCACCTGAGCGAATAGAAATTTTCTTTAACGTGTATCTTGAAGGCGTTGACTTTGTCAACGAAGCCAAGGCAATAACCAGAATAGTTGAGAAATTGGGACCATTACGAAGACAGATCTTATAGTCAGAGGATGAGGAAATTGAAAGTTGAAAATTCTCAATTCTATAAAGAGATTACAAGTAAACTAGGTGGAGAAACCCTAACAAAATGTTACCAGTGTGGAACATGCGCTAGCAGTTGCCCAGTCGCAAGAATAACAACACGTTATAATCCGCGTCTGGTAATAAAAAAAATTCTTCTCGGTAGCAGAGCTGAAATTATAGCTGGGGATTCAATATGGCTCTGCAGCTCATGCTATAACTGTCAAGAACGATGTCCTCAAGGAGTAGAAATCGCTGAATTAATTTATGCATTGAGAAATGTTGCTGTAAAAGAAGGACATGTTCCTTTAGCTTTTATTGAAATGGCTTCAAATCTCATGACTGCAGGTCGAGTAGTTCCGGTCTCCTCTTTTTTATTAAGAAAAAGAGAAACTTTCGGGTTACCCCCTCTTAAGGATACTGGTGTAAAAGCTCTAAATAAGATCTTAGCCGGTACATCTTTTAATAAAATTGTTGAAAAAGTTAAGGAGGCTAGAAAATGACAAGTTATGGCTTATTCCTCGGTTGTACAATTCCTGCTCGACAACTAGGTCATGAATTATCCTCAAGAAAAGCTTTGGAAAAGCTTAATGTTGACTTAGTGGATTTAGATCAGACAATTTGTTGTGCACCACCACCGATTGAATCAATAGATTTGAAATCGAGTTTGGCTATAGCCGCTTACAATATTTCTTTATCTGAAGAATTAGATTTGGATATGATAACCCTCTGCGGGGGATGTTTTCAATCCTTAGCTAAAGCAAATGCATTATTACGAGAAGATGAGCACCTCAAAGATGAAATTAACATATTATTGGGGAAAGTCGGAAAAGAATTTCATGGAAATAGGGAAGTAAAACATTACTTACAGGTTTTACTTGATGATGTCGGTCTCTCAACAATAAAGAAGAATTTGTCTAAAACCTTAGACAATGTGCGAGTGGCTTCTTTCTATGGCTGTCACGTTCTAAGACCCAGTTCTCTTTTAAACTTCGATGACGCCGAGAGACCTAAGATACTGGATAAATTGGTTAACGTTACAGGGGCAAAGAGTATTAATTATAGAAACAAGTTGAAATGTTGTGGAGGATTACTAAAAGGCTATGAGGATGATCTTTCACTTGAGATTGCACGAGATAAAATAATGAACATTTCCAAGGTTAAAGTAGATTGCATTGTCACGGTTTGCCCCTTCTGCTTCGTTGCCTTAGATATGGGTCAATTGTTAATACGACGAAAATACAATGAAGACTATCGTATTCCTGTGCTACACTATCCCGAACTTTTATGTTTATCTCTGGGAATAGATGTGAAAAAGTTGGGTTTTCAAGCTCACCGAACCAAAATTGACAGTTTACTCAGCAAGATCAATTAATTTCTTTTAAATATCCTTCTTAGGATGCAGCTTTATGTCTTTGACAGACGAGTTAACACGGTGGCTTTCTACAGCTCAAAGATTAGTTTTAATAGGTATTGGAAACCCGCTTAGAAGAGATGACAATATAGGCGTTGAAATTGTCGAGGGACTTGAAGGAAATGTTTCACAATCTGTTCTTTTAATTAAAAGTGAAACTGTACTCGAAAACTTTATTGAACCAATAATCGAGTTCAACCCAACGCACATTCTCATTATTGATGCAGCATTATTAGATATTAAACCTGGCTCAACTAAGCTCATGAAATCACTACCATTATCACGTGTCCCAATGTCAACGCATAATTTACCTCTTCAAATATTTTGTGACTATTTAAAGAAGACGATTAATACTAAAATTGTTCTCCTTCTAATTCAACCAGAGGATACAAATTTCGGTGAAGGATTAACTTCGACACTTAACGTTACACGAAAAAAATTGGTAAATATTTTACTTAAACAAATAAAATTTATAATAAACTAAATATTTATTCGAGGTTCATACCACTTGATAGCATTGAAAGTAGGATATTAATTACTTATTTAACTGATTTAGTGAATGTGAATGAAAAGAATCACTATGTCCCATGGTGCGGGTGGGACTATAATGCAGAATTTAATAGTGAAAGTTATTCTAAAAAATTTCGGAGGCAGCAATGCTGAGGTGCCCTTGGAAGCGCTTGATGATTCAGCGGTGATAGATAATATTGTGTTAACTTCTGATTCACATACGGTTAAACCTCTTTTTTTCCCTGGAGGAGACATTGGACGCTTAGCGATTGCAGGAACGGTTAATGATATTGCAGTTATGGGTGCTAAACCCGTCGCTCTGGCTAGTGGTTTTATCATTGAGGAAGGTTTTCTAATTTCTGAGTTTGAAAGAATAGTCAAGAGTATGGGTGAGACCTGCAGAGAGGCTGGAGTTTATATAATTACTGGTGATACAAAAGTTATGGAAAAGGGTTGTATTGAAAAGTTTGTTGTGAACACTTCGGGTATTGGGAAACGACATAGTGCTCTCGACAAAAATATTGCTGAAGTTAAACGATATCGCCAATTCAATACTCGTTGGCTCTTGGATTCAAATCTTAGAAAAGGAGACAAAATAATTGTATCAGGCACCATTGGTGATCATGGAGTAGCCATTCTATCGTTTAGGGAAGGGTATGATTTCGGTAGCAAAATAGTTTCAGATGTAACTCCTTTAAACAAAGTAATTGCACGTCTCTTAAACGTCGGTGGAATCGTTGCAATGAAAGATCCTACAAGAGGTGGATTAGCGAATACTCTACATGAGTGGAGTGAAAAATCTAAAATTGGTATAACCATTTATGATGATCAGATTCCGATTCTTGAAGGGGTTGTAGCCGCTTGTGAAATGTTAGGTATAGATCCCTTGGAAGTGGGTAATGAGGGAAAGGTCGTAATCGCTGTTGTACCTCAGAAGGCAGAAGAAGTTTTATCAGCTTTGAAGAAGACTAAGGAAGGGCGGAATGCCCAGATCATTGGGGAGGCAACCGATTCTATAAGGGAAGTTGTTATGGAAACCGAGGTCGGTGGAAGACGAATTCTAGTTCCCCCTATTGGTGATCCTGTTCCAAGAATATGCTGATTGCATTACTATAAACCCTGTTTAGGAAAATGTGTAGATTCATTCTTACTACGGAAAATACTTAATTTTGAACTATAATTTTATAATAATTTCCGTATTCTGTTGTTTCATTTTTTAGTGAGAAGCTAAAGTAAATTTTTTTGGATAAGTTTTAGATCCTAAATGGCCACTTATCAACTGTATAAAGGTTAATCTGATTAATTATATGTGGTTAACTTGCAATGGAAAACTAGTATTACAGAAATATGTGGGTGTATATCTCCAATTAATTATTTTTAGAGATTAAAAGTGACTTAAATCTTTCGAAAAAGATTTATTAAGCTTAATTTTACATGTTTTTAGTTTTTAGGGGTATTTGGTGTGCTATTTGACTATCTTTAAGTGTTGTAAACCCTCTTTTTTCTACTTTATCATATTCTAAAAGCAGCACTATTGTGTTCTATCTTTTTTTAGATTTTTCGTGGACTCTTTGATATTTATATTGTATGTTACAGAATCCTTCCACTGAGACCATACAAGGACCGATAGGATGTGTTGGTGTGCAGCTGGTACTAAAGAGTGTACAATCCGAAGAATCAGTAAGTCCCCTTAAAACTTCTCCACATTTACATTCCTTTGGGTCTTCGAACACTTTTTGGTTTACGTCCCGAAGTTCGTTTTCATATACTTTTCTTGCATCAAATGATTCATATTCAGTCTTCATTTTCATTCCTGATCGATTAATGATTGGGAAACCTCGCCAATTTACATTAAAGGGTTCGAAGACATCGTCTAAAGCTTTTAAAGCTTTAACATTTCCCTCGTATCGAACTACGCGTGAATATTCGTTCTCTACTTTGGCTATACCGTTCTCTATCTGACGAGCCAACATGTAAACGGCTATGAGGATATCCAGAGGCTCAAATCCTGCTATGACCTGTGGTATGTTGTACTGCTTGGAAAGGTCTTCAAAGGGTTTTACTCCGATAATTGTGCTTACATGTCCCGGTTCTATTAAGCCATGAAGTTTGAATTCACCCATATCTAGTAACGCTTTTAAGACAGGTGGGACGTATCGGTGGCAGCAGAGGATTGAAAAATTTTCAGGTAGACCTCTTAGAACTGTAACTGCTGTACTTGGCGCTGTTGTCTCAAAACCAACTCCTAAAAAGACGACTCTTTTTCCAGTTTTTTTTGCTATATTCACAGCATCTCCAATGCCGTAAACGATTCTAACATCGTATCCTTCAGCCCGTAAATCTAGAAGGCTATTATGTTGTCCTGGAACTCGAGACGCGTCTCCAAAGGTCGTGATGGTTATTCCTTTTTTAAGTAGAGCAATAGCTTCTTCATATTCTCTCATTGTTGTTACACATACGGGGCATCCTGGACCTTGGCGTATTGTAATTCCACAGTTTTTAAAGAGTGAATCCAAACCATGACGAGTAAGCGTGTCCTGATGTGTACCGCAAACATGCATAAGTTGGATGTTCAAGTGCATATTTTTTAAGTGTCTAATAATTTTGTTGGTTGTTTTACGATCTCTAAATTTGAACATTGGCATTATTAAATCACCAATTTGACACTTTCAATAGTACACTCTTTGCCTTCTAAGATTGTAACCGTGGAATCACACTTAAGACAGGTGAGAGTGGGAAAGGAAATGTGAGATATTGTATCAACTTTGAATTTTATTGGTCCTTTGTATCCACATTTTTCACATTTTATTTTTCCATTTTTATGTTTAATTAAGAGTTTAGACTCCTTCAAGATAGTATCTTCAATTAATATTTTATATGAAAACTTTATTTGTTCAATCCCTAGAAGGGTAAGCTTCCCTATAACCAGGTGTACTTCCAAAACTTTCTTAGCTCCGCGTTTCTCAGCTTCCTTAAGAACGGTTCTTACAATTTGAGAAGTTATGGAGAACTCGTGCATAACAAACAACTCGATGATAGGAAGCGTATATCATTTATAATTCTAATGCTTTTATTACATTCATTATTCCCATGCCATTTTTACAGCTTACCTTCACAATCTGAGCCTTGGGATTAATTTGGATGACATCCTCCTCTAATTTATTCGCATCCACATCTAATACATCTACTAAATCCATTTTATTAATTACAACGAGATCAGTCTTCATGAAAATGAAAGGGTGCTTAACTACCATGTAGGGTCCTTCAGTCAGGCTTATTATAACAATACGTTTATCTGATCCCAGTGGGAACTCTGCTGGGCAGATTAGGTTTCCTACATTCTCGATTAATAACAAGTCTATTGTGTTTAAATCCATCATTTTGAGGGTTTTTTTAACAAGATTTGCGTCTAAGTGGCATTCTTTTCCAGTGTTTATCTGAATGACTTTAGCACCATATTTAGCGATGCGGTCTGCATCGATAGTCGTTGTTAGATCTCCAGCTATAACTGCAATTCGATAATTATCCTTCAATTTGTGGACAATTTGTTCAATGAGTGATGTTTTTCCTGTACCTACAGACCCCATCACATCTATTGTTTTTATTCCGTGCTTACTTAGTAACTTCCTATTTTTCATCGCTAGTACTTCATTCGCTTTAAGCAAATCCGCTGAGAGTTCGATATCAAAAATTTCTCCTTCTTCAGCTCTGATAATACGACTCATAAGTTTCTTCTACTCCATCGAATCATTTTTTTAATTTTGTATCTACTTGTTTTGTGCGAGTAATTCATTCCATAACTGTAAAGTCTCTTTAGCTTCAATTTCGTTCATAATCTCAATTGCAAATCCAGCGTGAACAATAACATATTCACCGATCTTAACATTCACTAAAGATATATCCACGTCTCTAATTGTTCCGCCACCAAAATCGACATTAGCCGTATCACCATTTTTCTTTATCACTTTAGCGGGAATTGCAAGACACATGACTCGTAACCTTCTAAATTATTTTTTTGATAATGTAATTGTAGATCTTTTCTATATTTTTTCACTTTATAAGGATGTTGCTAGCGGCGATGGCTTGTCCGAAGGAGATCCCTCCATCACCTGAAGGTACTTGATTGTTAACGAGGAATTTTAGTCCATTTTTCTCTACATGTTTTTTTAAGCTAAGTGCAATATGTTTGTTATAGGTTACTCCGCCTGAAAAACCAATTATGTCCACGTTTAATTTTTTAGCTTTATTTATGGATAATTCTGCTAAACTTTTTGCAATATAAGCCTCAGCTGAATATGCGAGGTCAGCAATGGAATGTTTATTCCTATTATCAAATATTTCACGCACTAGATATGTTGTATCTATGATATCTCTTTCAATTTTAGCATCTAACTTCAATACATCTTTTCCACATATAGCAGTTGACTCCAGTTTCATAGCTGGTTCACCCTCATAAGTACGTTCATAACAGAGGTCTAGTAAGGCTGAGATTGCATCTAGGACTCTTCCACAACTACTTGTCATGGGCATTCGATTTTTCTTTAATTCTTTAAGGATGATAGTCACCTCTTTATCTCTGTAAGGGAAATAGTTAACTTTAGAGAAAATCCAGTTACTGATATCTAAAGATTGATTGAGGATACCCATGGCCATTCTGAGAGGATACTTGACTGCTAAATCACCTCCAATCATTGGTTGTTTTTGAAGATGTCCTAACCGATTAAATCCTTTCAGTGTACAGTGAAGAATCTCTCCACCCCAAATGTCTCCATCTAAACCGTAACCTGTTCCATCACATGCTATCCCCACCAGTTCGTCTATATTTCTCTCTCCCATGAGTGATAATATGTGTGCGTAATGGTGTTGTACTGGAAAGACGGGACAGTTAAATTCTCTTCCAAACTCTTGAGCTAACTTCGTGGTTATGAATCTTGGATGCATATCGCAGGCGACTGCTTCAATTTTACTTTTTGTTATGTTGAGTAGATGCTTTGTAGCATCTTTTAGAAACTTGAACGTTTCAAGTTTTTTAACATCACCTACGTATTGAGAAATAAAACCTTTGTTTCCAAGAAGGATACATGAGTTAACATTTTCTTCTGCTCCCACTCCTAAAGTGGAATGGTGTTTTAGTAAACTTAAGCGGATAGGAGAAGGGACATATCCTCTTGATCGTCGAATGAAATTTGTTTCCTCATCGTGAACCCGTATTATGGAATCGTCGCATCTCTGGGCAATATTTCGATCATGGAAAAGGAAAAAGTCTACGATATCTCCCAGCTTTGTCAGAGCTTCTTGATTATTTATAACGATAGGTTCACTTGGGGCATTAGCACTAGTCATAACGAATGCTGATTCCTTTACATGATCAAAAAGCATGTAGTGAAGACCTGTGTATGGAAGCATAACTCCAATGTTGTGTAGTTTGGGAGCGATATATTCTGAAAGGTAATAATTTATACTTTTTTTTAACAAGACGATCGGTCGACTGCTAGACGTTAGAAGCTGGGTCTCGATATCGTTTATATCTGCAAAGGATAAGACGGATTCGACATCACGGGCCATTATAGCAAAAGGTTTTTGTTTCCTATGTTTGATATTTCGTAATCGCATAATGGCTTCAGGGTTTGTTGTAGCTGTTGCAATGTGAAATCCCCCGTTTCCTTTAACAGCTACAATGTAACCTTCTTCAATGAATTTACCAGCATCTTGAATTGGAGTAATGGTTTTCAAACGTTTTCCATCATTTTCTGTAAGGAATACTTGCGGTCCACATTTCTTACAAGCTATAGTTTGAGCGTGGAATCGACGGTTGAGAGGATTTACATATTCAGCCTTACATTCTTCACACATTGGAAAGTTTTTCATAGTAGTATTTGACCTATCGTAGGGAAGTCTCTCAATGGTTGTATATCTAGGTCCACATTCTGTACATGTTATGAAGAAATAGTCTTTTCTTCTATTCTGTGGATTGCGAAGTTCCTCTAAACATTTATTGCAGATTGATACATCGTAGGGAATAACTGACCCGGATAATCTTCCACCCTTAAAACTCTTTAATATCTTAAATTTTATGAATTCGTTTTTATCCTGAGTATAATTGACGGTTAGATCATAAATTTGAGATAAGGAAGGTTTTTTATTCTTTAAATCTTTGAGGAATCGCTTCACATCACTTATATTTCCCTGCACTGTGATCTCTACACCTGCGTCACCACGATTTCGCACATGTCCTACGAGATCATTTTTTAAAGCAATTCGATAAATGAATGGACGAAATCCAACTCCTTGAACGATTCCTTTAACGATTATTTCAGCACGCAACAGTTTCTATCTCTCAACATAGAGTAAATGTTCCTTTGAATAGAGCTATTTTCTTTAAAGTGTATTCAGTTTTAATTTGTGAACTACTTAAAGGTTATATCAAGATTTTGTAGATTTTCGAGTAAGAGATTGAGAGAAATTCTCTTTGTTAAACCAGGAAGCTTTTACTTATCTTTTAGGATTCTCATCTAGATTTAGCGAGAACTTGACAGAACCGCTGATGATAAGAGTTAAATAAGAGCTTTGTAGGAATTATATCCTACAAAAGTTGTGTGGGATGTTTATCCTATTAAAAAATATTACAATACGGGACATTTGCCTGATCACGATGTTGACAGCTGTTTGTGTAGGGAGTAACTACGCTTTCATGTCATTACCTAACATAAACATCATGGATCTAGTCGTATTCGTCACTGGCTTCGTCTTCGGACCATTCATAGGTGGAATGACTGGAATTTTAGCTTGGGCTGTTTATGGCGTTCTGAATCCTTTAGGTTTCAGTGTACCAATATGGATATCTTCGATGATTGGAGAAGCTATCTTCGGAATCATTGGCGGAGTTATCGGAAGAATCAAAGATAGGAAATTAACGAAGTCTTTTGACCTCAAATTCAGTCTTGAAATCAGTTTCTGGGGACTCATCTTAACTATCATTTATGATCTATTTACTAACTTTGTTTTCGCAGTCACGTTTGGAGTTTCATTTGCAGCTGCCATTGTTACTGGATGGTTTATTCCTCCTTGGTTTGGTCTCATGCATGAGGGGAGCAACCTACTCTTCTTCTTCGTTGCTGTTCACCCGTTGATTAGGGCAATCAAGAGAATTAAAAGAGGTGAAAGAGTCTGAATCAAAAAATAAAAATAATCACAATAGGTACCATAGTCTTCATTCTTATATCAATCATCACGACTGCAACAGCAATTTATTATTACCGGGAATATGAAGAATATTACCAGAAATATACCACCCTTAGAGGATCAATCATACAAGTGTCAGTAGGCATAGACTATAGCAACGGAACTTCTGTTACATACAACGAGGTTTACATGTCTACTAATGCTACTGTTCTTGATGCTTTAAGAGTTGTAGCGAAAGTAAATGCAACGTACTGGGAGTTTTTCCAATCATTCATTGTGGATGGAATTAATGATGTGTTCCCCGACTTTGCACAGAATAAATTCTGGTTATTCGCAGTAGATGGAGAACGTGCACTCGTAAGCGCTGATCAATACATGCTTGAAGATGGGATCCAGATACAGTGGACATATGAAGCATATTAGGTTAATATGTGCGTTGATAAAAATCTTCACTCGAAGATCCTTGTGAACGTTGACATCCATAATGCTTAACCGCAGAAAGAAGCAGAAAAGACTAGCGCTTAGAGACCTCTTTATACTTTTTTTTCTGAAACTAGAAGGCATTGTGAGCCTGTACCGACTAAAACATATGCTTGGAATGACTGAACATGATGGACTTGTAAAACTAATGTTAACCAATCTTAGGAAAAATGGTCACATTTTTACTGACAAGTTAGATACCAAACTACCCGTCAAAAATGAATCTCTTCTAGATCAAAGCTTTAAAAAATTACAGCATCGAAACCATCAAAGACGTAAATATTCCCCCGTAGAAGCATGACGGTCAACGTGGATATCCACTTAACAGGAAAACCGACGCTATTCAATCCAGTATGATGCAAAGAGATGTTACTGTGCAACCTGTAACTATCGGGGCAAATAGTGAAGAACAAGTGCATGTTTGTGTAATTCTGGATAAATGAGAAAAACTTTGAAGAAAGAGAGGTCTATAATAAGGACAAGTATGGAACAATCTGTTGTCTTAAAAGATGTGAGACATGAGGGTTGAAATGACTTCTATGGATGCAGCGAGTGTGAATTTGAGAATGTTCCGTGTTTTTTGTATATTTCCTGCAGTTAATGGTTTTACGATGTGATACATGTAAGTTTGGATAGAATTTTTAATTATTTTTAATGGTGAGCCATTTTGGCCATTGAAGTTATCAATAGTGAGATTAATATCAAAGTTAATTGTTGCCTTATCCTGTTTTCCAGGTATGATTCTGATGTATTCTACTGTTTTTTTCGTCGTTTTTAGGATGTAACTGGTAAGCGGGTTGTTTCTGTATCTTATGGTTAATTGGATGGTTTGTGGACCGAGTATGTTGAGGAATCTTGATAGGTCTATGACTTGGTGCATTCCTATTTTTCTTGTGCGTTCTTCAACTTGTGGGTCTGCCATTGCTTTGACAAAGACTTTAAACTGGTTAATCATCTTCTCTGGTGATGCTTGTTGAGTGAAGCCTGCGTTCGTTAAGAATACTATCTGTGCAATTCTATCCAATATAAATGTAGACAGCGAGATTTTTCTTGGGTCTTTTTTTTGTTCAACTGCAAGCCAGTCAAAGAAAGTTTCAGGTG
>SDBS01001043.1_pt1 | contig 27990 bp, 28 predicted proteins | sample 2277091 | NCBI WGS metagenome assembly SDBS01 (sample SAMN10404972, study PRJNA504765) | marine sediment metagenome | isolation source: marine sediment core GS10_PC15, 163 cmbsf | place: Arctic Ocean: Southern Knipovich Ridge | collected 2010
GGGAAAAGAATTTGTTGTCCCCAAAATAGAAAAAGGAGGGAAAGAAAAAACAAAAATAGGAGGAGGTTCCGGTTTTATTGTTTCTTCAGACGGCTATATTTTTACCTCAAACCATGTAGTAGCTGATACTAAAGCTGACTATACGATTATTTTAGAACCGAGAAAGAGATATCTGGCAAAAGTTTTAGCCAGAAACTCAATAAATGATGTTGCCGTCTTAAAAATAAATGCCAAAAATCTACCCTGTTTAGAATTAGATAACTCAAATAAAATTGAGCTCGGTCAAGAAGTAGTGGCAGTGGGAAATGCTCTAGGAGAATTCCATGATACTTTAAGCTCGGGGATTGTTTCAGGACTCAGCCGCTATATTACTGCCTTTGGTGGTTTAACTCAACAAGCTGAAAGATTAAGAGGTTTAATTCAAACCGATGCTGCCATTAATCCCGGGAACTCAGGAGGACCCTTGATTAATATGGAAGGAAAAGCAATTGGTATTAATACTGCCATGGTGATGGGGGCTCAAAATATTGGTTTTGCTATTCCTATAAATTACGCTAAAAAAGATTTAGAGGAAGTAAAAAAATACGGAAGAATAAAAGTTCCTTTCCTGGGAGTAAGGTATATTTTAATCTCAAAAGAAATGGCTAAAAAAAACAAACTGCCGGTTAATTACGGAGCCATGATTGTTAGGGAAACTTTAGGAGAATCGCCGATAGTTAAAGGGTCAACCGCAGATAGAGCCGGGATTAAAGAATTTGACATAATTTTAGAATGCCGAGGAGAAAAAATTACTCTTAAAAATCCTTTGGCTAATATTTTGCAAAAATGTAAAATTAGTGAAGAAGTTACTTTGAAGATTTTAAGAGAGAAAAAAGAAATAACTTTAAAAGCTAAATTAGAAGAAAAGAAATAAAAAATATCTTTCCCTAGTAAAAAAACAGCCCCGCTGAGCGGGGCTGTTTTAATTTTGACTGGGTCAGGTAATGGACGCATTCAGAACCATTGATTGGATAAAAATTAAGGAAGAATTGAATGAATTGAGCTTTATTGTATAAAAAAAAGCCGAAACACAATTACATAATGTTTCGGCCTTGGATACAGTACGACGATGATGTCAGTACGACAGCGAGGTGTGGTGTTGTTATACAGCTAAGGCGAGGCTCTAATCATTAACATTTTGATTTCCTTTCTGTTGGCCTGTTAAGGAACAAGTTCTATCTTCAAGTTATCTCTTTTTGGCTTAATGTCAAGCGAAATGTCGGACAAATGGTAAAGGAAATTAAAAAAAGCCCTACGATATTATCGAAGGGCATTCAGTCTTTATCAGTCTTTATAGAATAAAAGAACAAGGTCGATTATCAGACCTACAATTAAAAGAGGTATAAATAACCACCACCAGTCGCCGCCGCCGAGGACAACCCCGCCCAAAACAGAGACTACAGCTCGTGGGAAAAACAAAGCGACAATAATTGATCCAATAAGTCCTAAAATTGTTAACGGTGTCATTTTTTGGCTCCTTTCGTTAAGAAACCGTATTGTTAAAAAGCAATATTAAAGCATACACCCATTATTTAAATATGTCAATAGCAACAATAAAAAAAGAGCTTAAACATAAAGCTTAAGCTCTTGAAAGAACAAATGGTGGAAGAGGGGTGTAAAAGGGCTGTGAGCCGTCCAACGAGGGGAACCCAATCAGGGACCCCTCTTCCAAGCTCAGACTGGATATCTTTATACTAATATTTGTTATTTATGTGTCAATAGAAAAAAGGGTCTGTTTCAGAGAACAGACCCTTTGACTTTATGTTTTGTTTTAGCCAATCAATCCGGCACTCCCCGGATGGGACGATTTTCGAACTTTTGGGTGGGTCGCATCGTGAACAACGTTAGAACTAAGATTATGGAAGCTGGAGAGGTTTATATACCTAATCTGGGTCCATAGATTTAATTTAACTACATTCTAACTTGCCTCTTTACTAACTATTTCAAAAATATTAAAATCAATCCTCCCAAAACAAGGATTACCCCACAAGCTCTAAACATAACTTTCAAATTACGTTCTGTATAAAGCTTTCTATAAAATTTGGCCATTCCTTCTCCAATATTTTTATTATTAAAAAAGAATAGTAATCCTAAACCAATGAACACTATTCCGATAATTAATTCTTCCATATTATTAATTTATATTTTAATAACTTCGACTTTTTTCCTATCTTTATTCTACCAAAAAACCGGCTAATTGAATAGGCAGAAATTAACTCCGGTGGTAGGATTCGAACCTCTCTCGGTCGCTTTATCTCCATAGACCTCTAGATCCTTCGAAACCGTGGTTGGGTCAGGTAATGGACGCATTCAGAACCGTTGATTGGAATGAAATAAAGGAAGAATTGGAAAAAACTAATTTATTTTTATTATTTAAAACAAAAAACCAACTCGTTTTGAGTTGATTTCTTATCTTAAATAAACAATTGGTTATTTTTCAACAAAATGTCCACTATCAATCTTTTGACATTTATCCCACTCATAAACCCTTCCGTTCATAACAATATAGACGCCTTCATCTAAAACATTAAGGGCACCAATAGCAACCCCTATATTAAATTCAGCATCAGACTCTCGGAACCTATACGGTTGAGAGGCTCCGGTTAAAACAATGACTTTGCCCGGGATTTCACTCAATACTTTTGCCGTTTCAATCATTGTATCTGTCCCGTGAGTAATCAAAATTTTATTGGCCACCGCCCCCTCACAAGCCTTTTTAATTAATTGTTTATCTTCTTCAGTCATTTCAAGACTATCTTTCGTAAAAAGGCGCTCTATATCAAAATCAAAATTCAATTTAACTTTATCTTCGCCAATCTCTCTAATAGCTGCCCTCCCAAATGAAAAATTAAGAGTCCCCTTATCTTCGGAGTAAATTTTATCTATAGTTCCTCCAGCTGTAAAAATTTTAATTCTCATATGTTTATAGTTTACAAAAATCCTTAATAAAAATCAAGTTCGAGATGAACTTAAAAACCTTTACCCCTCTGGCTGGACGATGTTAGAACCTGTTTTTCATAAAAGAAAAGCCTGAATAGTTTTTATTTCAGGCTCCTTGGTTTTTATATCCACTTAAAGTTAACTAGATAAAGCTTTTTGTGTTCTTGCTACCTCTTCTCGGATAAACTTGCACACTTTCTCTGCTTCTTGATCTCGAATACTATGCATGCAAATATAGGCGCAGTCTTCAGTCGGTTTAGAACCTCCAGGCTCTGTTAACCTTTCATATCCAGGCCCCTTATAATAGAGCGAAAGCTGAGAGTTAGAAACCTTAATAAAAAAACCTTTGGGAAGTGTCCCTATGCGTTTTCTCCATAATCTAAAGTTTACATCATCTACGTTCATTTCTTGTATCCTTTCATCTAAATCATTATTTAACTGTTAAGAACAATATTAAAGTATACGTCCGTTATCTAAAAATGTCAAATAAAAAACCCGAGAAAAATATCTCGGGAAAATAGCTGGGTGAGCGAGGAGATTCGAACTCCCTCTAAGAATTCCACAAATTCTTGTGCTAAACCATTACACTACGCTCACCATGTACCCCCGATAGGAATCGAACCTATATTTCAGGTTTAGAAAACCCGTGTTCTATCCGTTGAACTACGGGGGCGTTTAACTCAGACATCATACCGAAAATTAATCATTTGGTCAACCCTCTGTCTCTAATTCTTGTTCTTCTTTCTTTATTTCTTGAAATGGGTTTGAATATTCCTTTTCCGAGGCCATTTCAAATTTTTCTTCTCTTTCTTGCCACTCCTTTAAAATTTCTTGATAAGTTTTTTCTTCAAATTGAAAAGTTTTTCCAAGAATCTCGGGCTCTTTTTTCTCTACCAAAATACTATATTTATAAAAAATAAAACCGCCTAAAATTAAAACAAGGAAAAGAAAAAACAAGAAAGTCAGAAAAGCATGTTCTGCTAAAATCCATGGCAGTTTTTTTATTTTAGCTATCTGTTTAAGTAAGTTCTCCAAGACAGATGACTTAATTTTTATTTTTTTCATCGTGTAAAAACTTTTATCAAACAAATTACTTTAATGTCGCCCAAAGAATATCCTTCTATCTCAAGTTCTCTTTCATTTAACTTTCTTAAGACAAGATTTTGAGCTTCAATTAAATATGGACTTGCCTCTAATTTCTCGAAGAATCTCAAAAAATTTGAAAAAGAACCTTTAGAAGAAATCTGAGAAGTAACACTTAACCAAAACTCGGTTTCTTCTTTTTCTTTGGATAAAATAAGAGGAGAAATTTCCATTGAAACCCTGGAGTCAAATGCTATCTTTTCCAAAAATTGAATAAAATCAGTAGGATTTTGGGGATCAACAAATAATTGATCGATTTTTGCTAAATTAGGTTGATAGTTCTCGTAAACTTCTTCGAAATTTTCAATTTCTCTAATTTGGTCTTTGAATAAAATTAACTCCCTTTTCGTACTAAATAGTTCTTGGGAATTATTTCTAATAGCCTTAAATAGGGGGTAAATAAAAAGCACAATTAAAATCACGACTATTAATCCAAAAATTATTGAAATTATATAGATTTTATTTTTAGGACTCATTTTCTACTCTTAAAGTTAAAGAAAAATCGATATTAATTGGTTTAATCCAACTTGAAGGATAAAAATAAACATCTTTAAAACTTTTTTCTTCTTCAAGATTCTTTTTAAATAAAGACAAATTTTCTCGCGTGTTACTGAAGCCCGAAATAGTTACTTTTATCCTATTATCTTGAATCTCTTTATTATCACTGTCTTTTAAAGATTCTGAAGGTTTATTTAAAGACAAGCTTGTTAAATATATTCCGGGAAAAGGGATTTTTGAAATCTTTTCTAAAATCTCAGTTAAATATATGCTTTTCCTATAAAAGTTTTTTAAATTAAGAATCTTCTCATTATGTTCTTTGATAACCCCTTGAAGGTTTTTGATATCAGAGATATCATATTCTTTTTTGCTTTGTTCTAAAATAATTTTTTGAGATTCGACTTTTCCCGAAATATAAATCTTGATTGAAAACAAAGCTAAAATTAGACAAAGCAAGCTAGCCAAAATTACAGTTCCCCAAATTATAACCACTCTGTTAACTTTCTTAAGAAATAATTCCTTTTTCTCTTTTGGAGGTAATAAATTTATCATTTTTCTTTTATTCCTCTTAACGCCAATCCTAAGGCAGTAGTATAGGATAAAGATTTTTCCTGTGAAAGCTGAGGTGCTTTTTTCTGAGATTTCGCTAAAATATTTACCCAAGGACTACCAATCTCTACGGGAATCTTTAATTCCTGAGAAAGAAAATCTGTAAATCCTTTTAAATTAGCGCCTCCGCCACAGAGGAGAATTTTTTTTACTCCTTTGCCGTCAGACCGCCCAGCTTGTGGGCGAGCCTCGGCTTTTTTTGGGGGTGAGAGGTGCTCATGGGAAGAATGGGTCCGATAAAAACTTAAATATTCTTTAGTTTGTTTTATTAAATCGGTTAAAACGGGAGTCATTGCTTGTAAAATTTTCTCTGATTGAGCATCTTTTTCTCTTTTTTTAAGATCATATTTCATTTTCAATTTTTCGGCTTGTTTTAAGTCAACTTTCAGGGCTTGAGAAATGGCTTGAGTCAATTGATGAGAAGAAATTGGAAGCGAACAAGTAAAACGTATAGAATAGCCGGAGAAAAGAATAAAACTGGTATTGCTTTTCCCAAAATCAATTAAAAGCAAGGGAACCCGACTCGTTTCGTTTTTCACCAAAGCACGGGCTATTGCTTGAGACTCAACTTCAAGAACCTGGGGGATAAGACCGGCTTTCTTAAGACAATGAACATAGGAGTCAACTGTTTTTTTAGGTAAAGCAGTGATTAAGATGTCAAGATGGTCAAGATGATTATAAACGGGCCGTATAACTTGGAAATCCAGATAAACTTCATCAATTGGCAAAGGAATATAGTTCTCGGCTTCAAATTGAACGGCTGATTTTAATTCTTCCTCTTTCATTTTCGGCATCTGGATTACCTGAGAAAAAGACCTCTCCTCAGGCAAAGAAACCACAACATATTTTGTCCTTAATTTTTCTCCCTTCACCTTACTCAATGTTTCTTTAATAATTTTCACTAAAGATTCCTCATCTTGAATTTCCCCTTTTTTAATCATTCCTGGACTTATCTCCGCTTCTTCAAAAGATGCCAAACGTAAAAACTTTCCTCTTTTTTTGAGTTTAACAATCTTCAAAGATAAATTAGAAATATCTAATCCAAAAGTTTCATGTTTTAAAGTAAGAAAATCCAACATATATTTTTAATTTATTGTAGTTCTTCCCACTCCTTAAATTCGAAAGTTTCTGAAGTATAGGGAAGAAAAAGAGGAGGATTATAACCTTGCTTTGGGTCGTAAATATTTTCCCTCCTTTCAAATCCAGAGGCTATGCCTCCCCAGGAATAACTCCATTTAGTTCCTACTCGACCATCGCTCACTACCGAACCAAATATTTCTAAATATTCTTTTATGCAATCTTGGGGATAATCTGAACAAGGATAATGATTTCTACCAAAATGACCGGTTTGGGCAATATATATCCCATGTAACTCCATACTTTCTGGAACTGAAAGCGCAATTAAATTATTATGCTGAGCTAGCAAAAGTAAACCGTCTGAGCCATCTTTAACTCTGTAAATAATATCTCCTGTCAACCAAATATTAGTTTCTTTACTAGGAGTTTCCAAGTCAGCAGAAACCACTGTAACCTTTCCTTGTACTTCTCCTTCTATCCAGAGATCATCCTCAATAAAAACCAGACCGCAGTTGCTAGGAATGGTGTAAGTCTGGGGAGTGGCATCTTTTTCACCAATCACTGAATATTCCCAATGCCATCCCTTCTCTAAATTATAAGCATAAACTGCATCTAAATCAGTAATTTTATAAACATCAAAACTATCTTTCTTTAGTATAACATAATATCCCTGTTCTCCTGAAGGGGGGAGATATATACCCTGACCCTGGTTTTTAGTTAAATCTTTAATTTCTGCTAAATCCATAGTAATTCCCTCAAAATCAAAAGGAGGAACCGGATGTCTAAAAAGCTCCTCATTTCCATTGGCGGTAGTAAATATCCCAGGGCAAACACAGTTACTTTCTTCCAAATGGCAGTCTGCTGGACAGGTATCACAACCAAAAGAATCAGTACAAACCCACCCTGACTTAGCTGAAGTAACTAAGGCCTTGTTTTCTCCATCCATTCTAATCCCGCCATTAGAATGATAGGGACCCTTTATTTCTCGGTCTGATCCAGCCCAGACATTGGAATTCAGAAGATAGGCATAATCGGCTACAGAAGAACGAAGATATTTAACTTCAACTTTTCTTTTTACCTTCGGAAATTGATCGGTCCAACCGGTAGAGACAATAGTCACTGCGGCCACTTTCCCGCATTGAGTTTTTCCTTTAATTTCTAAACTAAATTTACCTTCTACCTTTTTTAGAGAATCAGAATAAGAATGTTGGTAGGGCCCACAAAACAAACAGGGAGGACTATCACAACACCAGCTTTCGCCATCTTGTAAATCATTAGGGAAATGACGAAGATGCCAGCGGTAATAATCAATTCCGGATTCAGCAATATGTAAAGCCTCATTCCAAGCCACTTTTTGGGAGGCTTGTCTCAGCTGCAGCAAAACAAACCCTAGAAGTCCGGAAAGTAAAAGCAGAAATATTGCTCCAAATACCAAAACATAAGTAATAATTATTCCTTTGGATTGATTATTAATCATTAGAGATTGGTTTTTAAATTTCTAATCTGGGTATCGGACTCTAAAATAAAATCTTTGGGAGGTTTATCGGGATTAACATTAATCATTAATTTTAAATGCATTAAAGTAGTTTTTCCTATTCTATCTGAAACACCAAGGAGGTTGTGGTCTCCATCATAGTAAGTAAACACCGGGATACCCCTGGCTTCGTTTTGAATATTTTCGGAAATAATAAAAATTTCCTCATTTTCTAAAGGATATCCAATTGGCCAGCCAGATGGATCAATTATTCCTTTTTTAAAAATAGCTTTTTCCTCAGGACCCGGGGTTTCTACCCAACTGAATTCAAATTTTGCTTGTAGAGAATGGCTCTCTTCTTGCCAATCACAAAAGACACCCACTTTGCTGGAAGCTATAGCAGTAAATTGAATAGAATTATCACTAGCTTGGGATGTCACATCAAAAGTGGTCAGATCCTGCCAGAAACCAACACACTGACCACAATCTGAACCAACACAAAGAGTACCAAGATTTACTCCATCAGCGTAAATATCTACTGTTTCATTGCTCGAATCTAAATCTCCTTCCACACTAACTTTTACCTGGGCTGACTCTAAAGTTTCTTCAAGAAAATTAGAAAAAGAAATACTGCAACTGCCCCCACTACTAAAACTAACACATTGATCAGTTTGCGCACCCTGCCCGCCTCCGGCTGGCTTTATAAAATATCTAACTCTTTCAACCGCTTCATCTTTGTCAATGTCTGAATAAAAAATAAATTCATAATCTTCGGCTTTCTCTATAATATAGCCCCCATCATCCCCCATCCTCGCCTCTCTAATCCCCTTAACCATGACTTCTACTCCTTTCCTTGCCTCATTAATAGCCGTAGCCTGCTGAAAAGTATATGCATAAGATCTATATCCCCAAAAGATGAGACCAGACATTACTCCCATTGCCAAAGCAAAAATAGTAATACTAACCAAGGTTTCAATTAGGGTAAAACTATTTTTCATATTTTTAATTAGGGAAAAGAATTAAGTGAATAGTAGTAGTGATGTCCCCTAATACTGAAACTTGACCGCTATAGCTCTCATATCCTTCTGCTGTAATATCTAAATTATAAAATTCTTCGACGAGAGGAACAAAGAAAGTTCCTCCATTTTCATCAGTTTGCTGGATTTTTTCATAACCCAGACTTAGATTATAAAGCCTAACATTAGCACTAAAAATAGGACCTGAAGTTTCAGAGTCTTTTACCTTAACCAAAAGAGTGTTTTCAGCTGCTAAGTATAAGGTTAAGGGTTGGGTGGTGTTGGGAGAAAGATTTAGAGAAAGACTACCATCGGCTAAAATTTGACCCGGAATACTTTCTTCTAATTCCACACCTTCTCCCAAGATAGCAAAATCAGAAAAAATATAAGTGTCCCATTCTAAGCCAAAAATATCTCCTGATTTATCTATAGAACGCTGAGCGAGAGGATATTTATAAATTAGGCTTTCATCAACATCAGTACCCACTATTTTCTCTCCTCGAAGCTCAAAAGTAACTCCACTGATTGGTCTGGCTACCCGGGTAAAATAACTTGAATGCCACTCATAAAGAGAAGGGGTTTGACTAGGATTGGTAGTAGAAAGAGAAGCTTTAGCCCTTAATTTATCATAAAGAGAATGGTCCAGGTTAGATAAATCCACCGGGGAAGGCCCGAGACCGATGGAGTTTCCGGGCAAATCAGCATCTGAAATTAAAACCCAATCAATACTATCAAAATACAAAAGTTGATAAACTATTTCAGTGTTAGCAGGATTTGATTCTACCCAACTAAATCGGTTCCAGCCTTGTAAGTTCGGAGAGGTGATGTCAGTTGAAGTTAAAAATCCCGAACTAACATAATCTCCATTAGTCTTTGCCAATGTTACCTCTCCCTCGCTTATCGTAATATTGGAATAAACTGAAACTTTGCTCATATTACTAAATTCGTCCTCAAAAGCCTTTTTCCCACGAGAAGATCTGGTCTCTATTGAAAAAGTGCTGAGTATATCAATAGAAAAACTCATCTCGGTAATTTGACCCTCCAGAATAGTAATGTTGGGTTTTGCCGGATTAGCAATAATCTTTAAATCATAACTATCGCCGGACCTAAAGGTTTGATAGGTGCTATAATTAGAAGAACTGCCAGGCCTAGGAACAGTAACTTTATAATTCTCTGCTTCTGAAGAAGTACTAAGAAAAATACCATTTTCCCCGACACATCCTCCATTAGAATCAGTGAGGCAGTATTTCTTGTTTCCTGTAATGACATCTTCAACTTCTACCTGAATATTGGCTACCCCTATCCCTTGAGCATTAAACACATTAACTTCGAGTACTCCTCCTTGTTTTTCGCATTCTTGAATATCATTTTTTGGAGCAATATCAGCGGCTAAACTTATCTCTCCCCCAAATCGACCAGCCCAGGAAACGGTTACGATTACAGTCTTATAATCACAAGGACAAAGATCATTAGGGGTAAGCCCATCGGCATCATCCAAAACACAATCTACATCAGTAGTAATGGTATATCTTTCAGTATCCAAAGGATAATATTCAATTCTCTGTAGAGCCCCATTTTCATCTACTCCTTCTATTCCTACTTTTTGATAAGGCAGATTCCTTGCTTCTTCTAATTTTTGATTAGCTAAGGCGGTGGAAGTAATTTTGGCTCCGGACTTAACGGTTACCCCTATAGCTAATTGATAGGCAGTGAAAATTCCTAAAAAAATAATCAGCATTAAGCTAATGCCGACCATAACATCAATAAATGTAAAACCTCCCTTTTTGAAGCTTAGAACATGAGACATAAAACTTTTATTACAAGATTACAATGTTTGCAATACCGAATACATCGGTTGAATCATTGAAATAGCAAAAAATCCGACTGCTACCCCAATAATAATCATTAAAACTGGTTCAATAATTGAAACCAAATTCTTGGTCACATTACTTATCTCTTCTTCAAAAAAATCAGCCAGTTTAGCCAGAATCTTCGGAGTTTCTCCTGTTTCTTCCCCGACTTCAATCATTTCAATCATACCAAAGGAGAAAATGTTTTTGTAAGGCTTTAGCGTATTAGATAATTTCTCTCCCTTTTCGACTTCTTCAGCAGCTTTGGTTATAGCCTTTCTAAAATAAACATTCTTTAAAGTTCCCGACATAACTTCCAAAGACCTGACAATAGGAACCCCCGAGGCAATAAGAGAACTCAAGGTCCGAATTATAGAAGCAGAATTACTTTTCTTAACAATTAAAGAAACGACCGGAAACTTCAGTAAAAAAGTATCCAGCACCCATTTCCCTTTTTTAGTTTTCACAACTCCCCAGATAATAAAAGGGAGAAAGAAAATAGCCAAAATAACTAAATACCATCTTTCAGCTAAAAGTGTACTAAAATTAATTAGAATTTGGGTAGTAAAAGGAAGCTCAACGCCTAACTCCTCAAACAATTTGCTTAACTTGGGAACAACTACAATCATCATTAAAATCCCGATACCGAACATAGCAACCAGAATAACCGCCGGATAAACCATCGCTCCTTTTACTCTCGATTTCAGCTCCTTATCTTTTTCCATCTGCAAAGAGAGTATCCTTAAAACCTCCTCTAAAGTTCCTGCCTCCTCTCCAACTTTTACCATATTCAGGAAAAGTTCAGAAAAAATATCAGGATATTTAGCCAGAGCCCCAGAAAAACTTTTCCCTTTTTTAATTTCTTCTCTAATATCTAATAAAGCCTTTTTTAACTTCTTACTTTTTGTCTGGCTGGCTAAGATAGTAAGACTCCTAACTAAAGAAAGTCCCGAGGCAATCATTACCTGTAAGTTTCTAACTGCCATTATTTTCTCGGTTGAAGAAACTTTTAAAAAAGGGAGGGGAATACTAAACCTCTTTTTCTCTTTCTCTTCTTCTAAAACAGCTCTGATTAAAACCAAATTTTCTCTCTTTAATCTTTGAGCTAATTGACGGGTGTCTTTAGCAGACAAAATTCCAGTCTTTGTTTCCCCTTCTGAATTTTTAGATGTATAGAAATAAGATGGCATGTTCCTTCGCCCTTACGGGCTCAGTCAAAATAAAATATTAAAGATAAAATAGAACCCTTCGGGGAGTCGTAAGCGACAGAAAAAATTTTTAAGTTTTTAAGTATTTGTTTTTTATTTTTGGTTTTTTATTTTTTATTTTGCGTTATTCGATAATAACACGTAATACTTCTTCTATTGAAGTTATTCCTTGAGCAGCCTTAACAAACCCATCTTCAATCATTGTTCTCATTCCCTCTTTTTGAGCTTGGGCCATGATTTGAGTGGTAGGAGTCTTCTTAATAATTAATTCTTTTATGGTTTCAGTTACCCGTAGGACCTCAAAAATTCCAATTCGTCCCTTATAACCTTCCTGACACCCTTTTGAGGGACTCGGTCGACAAAATTCAATATCTTTTAAAGTAGCTTTTGGTTTTGCTAATTTTTCTTCTTTTAAAATTTCTAAAATCCGATTTAAATCACAATATTTAGCCAAATTTTTAATCTCCGAATCTTTTAACTTATATTTCTCTCTTTTTTCACAAAGTTGCCTGACTAATCTTTGGGCTAAAATAACGTTTAAGGTTGAAGAAAGTAAAAAAGGTTCTGTTTTCATATCAATCAATCTGGGAACGGCACCTCCCGCTTCTGTAGTATGCAAAGTAGATAAAACCAAATGACCGGTCAAAGCAGCGTTAATAGCTAAACCGGCTGTCTCATTATCCCTGATTTCTCCAACCATAATAATATCCGGGTCCTGTCTGACTAAAGCCCTAAGACCTGAAGCAAAGGTTAAACCAATTTTAGGCCTGACTTGGGTCTGGTTAATTCTGGGCATTTGATACTCAATTGGGTCTTCAACCGTGGAAATATTTATCCCAGGGGTATTTAAAATTTCCATCATCGCATATAAAGTTGTGGTTTTTCCGCAGCCGGTCGGCCCGGTTATTAATATCATCCCTGACGGTTTTCTTAGATTATACTGAACTTTTTCTAACGCTTCTCCCCTAAGACCTAATCCTTCTAAAGTGTAACCTTTGGAGGTTTCTGCTAATAATCTCATAACAATTTTTTCTCCGCCAAAAACCGGTAAAACCGAAACTCGCATAGAATATTTATAATCCTTTGTTTCAATTTTAAATCTGCCATCTTGAGGTAAGCGATGCTCATCAAGTTTTAGATTGGAAAGAACCTTTATTCTGGCTACAATCCCTGAAGCAGTTATTTTTGGTAGGGTCATAGCATCATGTAATATTCCATCAATTCGATAACGAACCATAACCTCTTTTTCTAAAGGTTCAATATGAATATCGGAAGCCCTTTGTAAAATAGCGTGTTTTAACAAAGTATCAACAATTCTTATCACCGGTAATTCTTGAGCAACCTTTTTTAATTCCTCTTTCTCTCCGCCAGTTGGCAGACCTAGTTCTTTTTCTACCAGCTTAATTCCTTTGGCTTCCTTTTTAATAATTTCGCCAAACTCTGCTTCTAAGGTCTTCTGGTATTGGCGTAAAACATTTTTAATACTTTCTGAAGTAGTTAATCTTGGTAAAATTTTCAGGGAAGGAGTGGTTTTTTTAATAAACCCGATAATTCTTAAGTCCTCCGGGTCAAGCATAGCTACTTCAAGATTGTTTCCTTTTTTTTTAAAGGCAATAATATTATGGGAACGGGCGATTGGTTCGGGAATAATTTTTAGCACCTCCGAAGGAATAATCTCTTTCTCCAAATTGATAAAGGGAATCCCTAAAATATAAGCTTCAAGTTTAATTAGTTCCTCTTGGGTAATTAACCCTTCGGAAACTAAAACGTCGCTAACTTTCTGCTTAGTTTCCTCGGCTTTTTTCAAAACATCTTTAAATTGCTTTTCAGTAATTAAATTAGCGTCTAAAAGAAAAGCTTTTAATTGTTGGGGTTCAATTCTCATAAGCACTCCTCTAAAATTAAATATTAGACATCAAATATCAAAGTTAGATATTAAATATTAAAAATATTTGATTTTTGCTGTCGCAGATTTCCCGAAGGGTCCTTTGTTATTTTTATTTCTGATTTTTAATTTTTTATTTCGAAGATAAAACTTGTTTTATCTTCGCCACTACTTCCTCTAAAGTATATTGGGTTTTCACTAAATAACTTTTAGCTCCCAGCTCAAGAGCTTTGCCTACATTTCCTATCTCTTCAAGATTAGTTAAAATAATTACAGGAATCTCTTTTGTCGTTTTGTCTTCTTTCAATTTTCTTAGAACTTCAATTCCATAAACCTTTGGTAAAACTAAATCAAGTAAAATTAAATCGAACTTTTTTGTCTTAGCCAAATTTAAACCGATTTCTCCGTCTAAGGCAGAAATCATCTCATAACCTTCTTGTCTTAGAATATCCCCAAAAGTTTTTTGAAGGACAGATTCATCTTCAATAAAAAGTATTGTTTTCATAAATATAATACAAATCTACAAATGGAATGCCAATCTACAGAAATGCGAATATTCGCATTTTCGCGAAATTAGCATAAGATTCGCGGATTAGTATTATGGTTATTTCAAGGGAAGTGTGAACCAAAAAGTCGACCCGCCTTTTTCCGGCCTTTTAAGCCCAATTTTTCCTCCTGATTTTTCTATAATTGATTTACTAATATAAAGACCTAAGCCCGTTCCCTGGGTTTGATATTTCATTATATTTGCTGACCTAAAAAACTTTCTAAAAATATATTTTCGGTCTTCTTTGGGAATTCCGACTCCGCTATCTTTTATTTCAAAATAAGCTTTTTTCCCTCTTCTTTCAAGTTTTACCTCTACAACGCCTTTATTTTTTATATAACGAATAGCATTGTCTAAAAGGTTTTGAATAACCAATTTTGTATAAAAAAGGTCAGCATTGACATTCGGTAAATTTTCTTGAGTATAAAAATTCACTTCAACATTTGAAGCCTTAGCAAAAAGTTCAAATTCTAAAATTAATTTCTTTATTAACTCGGTTAAAGAAATTTCTTTCTTATCTAAGAAAAAAGTTTCGGACTCAACTTTCAAAACGATTAGTAAATCATTTATTAACTCTTCCATTCTGTCGCTGTTCTCTTTTAGAATTCTAAGGTAATCAAGTTGTTTTTCTACAATTCTGCCCATCCTTCCTGACATTAAAAGCTCAATTGTCCATTTTAAATTAGAAATAGGGGACCTTAACTGATGGGAAAGAACCGAAATAAATTCTGTTTTCATTCGAGCTGTTTCGGCTAATTTTATAAAACCTTGGGTAACGGTGAAAGAAATAACAAATAAAATTGCGCTCAATAAAAGCACAATTAAAGTTACAATTAAAGGGTCTACAATATAACGAACGCCTATAGCATAAGTGATAAGGGTCATCACAATAATAATCATCCCCATTAACAGGAAAAGGAAGTGAGGACACCCCCAAAGAGAAACCCCATATTTTTTACACTGAGTAAAAATATTCAATTGAGCAAGAATTTTTTTAAGCATATAAGTTAGCTTTTTAGTTTGTAGCTTTTTAGCTTTTTAGAAATCGTGATTTAAAATCTAATAAGCTAATAAATATTATACCATATTTCTAAATTGACCAAAAGGGAATTTTCTGTTAAGATCAGCCCAAACGGGGTGTAGTGTAACGGTAGCACGAGTCCTTTGGGAGGATTTAGCTCGGGTTCGAATCCCGGCACCCCGACATACTTTTTTAAATTTGCGGGTGTAGCTTAGTGGTAAAGCCTTTGATTTCCAATCAAATGATGAGGGTTCGACTCCCTTCACCCGCTCATACACAAAACCCGCCTTAAATTAGACGGGTTTTGTAATATTTCAGGAGTTTTAAGCTTTATAAAACTATTTAGCATATTCCACCACCCTGTTTTCTCTTATCACATTTACTTTAATCTCACCGGGATATTTTAGTTCTCCTTCAATTTTATCAGCAATCTGACGAGCTAATTTGTGAACCCCTATATCGTCTATCTCATCCGATCTAACAAAAACCCTTATTTCTCTTCCAGCCTGAATAGCGTAAGCTTTTTCTACACCGGAAAAAGAAAGGGCAATATCTTCCAATTCTTTTAATCTCTGGAGATAATTTTCCAACGTATCTTTCCTTGCTCCGGGACGAGAACCGGAAACAGCGTCTGCGGTTTTAACTATAATTGCTTCAATACTTTCAGCAGGATATTCTTCGTGATGAGCCTTCATAGCTTTTACTATTTCTTCGTCTTCTCCAAATTTTTCCAAAATTTTTATTCCAATAGCAACATGAGAGCCTTGAATCTGATGGTCAACCGCCTTACCAATATCGTGTAAAAGTCCTGCTCTTTTTGCCAACTGGCTGTTTACTCCCAATTCATCGGCTAATGCCTCAGCTATTAGAGCTACTTCCATTGAGTGAAGTAAAACATTTTGGCCATAACTTGTCCGAAAATATAATCTTCCAAGTAGTTGGACAAGTTTCTCATCAAGTCCAATAATTCCTACTTCATAAACCGCTTTTTCTCCTGCTTCTTTAATTTTTTTTGCGATTTCCTTTCTTGCTTCCTCCACTTTTTCTTCAATTTTGGCTGGCTGAATTCTTCCGTCTTGGATTAATTTCTCAAGGGCAACTTTTGCAATCTGGCGTCGAATAGGATTAAATCCAGAAATAACCACCGTCTCGGGAGTTTCGTCAACCATAAGCTCCACTCCGGTTAATTTTTCAAAAGCTCTAATATTTCTTCCTTCCTTACCTATAATTCTTCCTTTAATGTCTTCATTTTGAAGTAAAATAGTAGTAGTAGTTAACTCCTGAGCTTGAGGAAGAGCACATTTCTGAATTGCCAGAGCTAATATCTCTTTTGCCTTTTTTTCAAATCTTTCCGTTCCCTCTTCTTCTAATTTCCTTGTCTTTTCTAAAATTTCCTGTTGATATTTGGTCTCAACCTTTTTTAGAAGTTCTTTCTTTGCCTCCTCTTTTGAAAACTTAGAGATTTTCTCTAATTTTTGTTCTGCTTCTTCTCTTAACTTTTCTAAGCTTTCTTTTATCTCTCTAAGTCTTTCTGCTTTCTGATGAATCTCTTTTTCTTTTTCTTCTAAAAGAGAAATTTTCCTTTCTAAGAGATCCTCTCTTTTCAATAAAATTTGTTGAGACCTTAAAAGTTCCCGACGTCTTTGGTCACTCTCTTTTTGGGCTTGGTCAACGATGTTTTCTGCTTTTTCTTGGGCCTTTTTTAGAATTGCGTCACATTCTTTTTTGGCTTGAGAAATTTTCTTTTGAAGTTTTTGCTCTATAGTTCCGGCTCTTCTCTTTGCAATCGACTGACGGGCATAATAACCTAAAACAGATCCAACTCCTAAACAGACTACACCTGCTAAAAGTAAAATAAATTGACTCATAAGAAATCAACGAAAAGCGAATTAGTTACGAATTTACAAATATTCGTATAAGATTCGTCATTCATTGATGATTTATTTTGTAAAAAAACTCACCGCACGTGGTGAGCTGCTATTTAAATTAACTAAGTCTTAATCACTTAATCTTTTTCGATACTTATCCTACTTACTTCATTTTTATCACTTCATCAATAAGTCCGTATTTTTTAGCTTCTTCGGCTGACAGATAAAAATCTCGGTCAGTATCTTTCTCCACCTTTCCTAAAGACTGACCTGTATGCTCGGCTAAAATTTTATTAAGCTTATCTTTAATCTTAATAATTTGCCTTGCAGTAATCTCAATCTCCACTGCTTGTCCCGTTACTCCTCCTGCTACTTGATGAAGTAAAATTTCTGCATTCGGAAGAGCAAAACGTTTTCCTTTACTGCCTGCCGCTAAAAGAATTGCTGCCATTGAACCGGTAAGACCAATACAAATAGTAGAAACAGGACACCCAACATACTGAATAGTGTCATAAACAGCCAAACCAGCCGTAACCGAACCTCCTGGACTGTTGATATAAAGCTTAATATCGCGATTTCGGTCTTTGGAGGTTAGATAAAGTATCTGGGCAATAACTAAATTAGCACTGATATCAGTAATAGGACCGGCAAGGAAAATAATCCGCTCTTCAAGAAGCTTTGAATATATGTCGTAAGCACGCTCACCGCGCTTGGATCTTTCAATAATAGTTGGAATTATGGGCATTAATTTTTTTCCGAAAAGTTCTCAAGTTTTTGGAGAACCTTTCCATTGCATATTACTTCTTTAATATACTTTTTTAATCCAAAGATGTCAACTTTTTCTATTTCAGATTTTTGATAATTTTTTAAGACTTCATTTAATTGTTCTTTAATCTCTTCTTCAGTCACTGTAATTTTTTCTTTTTTACCAATTTCTTTTAAAATCAAGAAGTTTTTTACTCTTTTTCCCGCCTCTTTTAGAAAAGAATTTTTAAACTCTTCTTCGGATTGCTTTATTGAGGTTAAATAATCTTCAAAAGAAATCTGAAGATTTTGATTAATTCTTTCTTTTAAATCTCTGAATAATCTGTCTTTCTCAAATTCAATTAGAACTTCCGGGATTTCAAATTTTGTCTGTTGGGTTATTCTTTCTAAAATTTCGTTGTGTAACCGCTGTGTCTCTTCTCTTTCCTTTTCTTTTCTTAATCCCTCTCTGACGTTTTCTTTTAAAGAAGCTAAGTTGTCAAATTTTAAATCTCGGGCAAAGTCATCATTAATTTCGAGCAGTTCCATTTTCTGAATTGATAATAATTTAACTTTGAAATTAATCTCTTTTCCAGCCAGGTCTTTTTTAAAAGAATCCTTAGGAAAAAATAAAGAAAACTCTTTTTCTTCATCTACTTTCATCCCTATTAATTTTTCTTCAAAACCCGGAATAAAACGCCCCTTTCCTAAAACAAATTTATCCGTTATTTTTTTTGAAGAATTTACTTGAGGGCTTTCATATTCAATTTCAATAAAATCTTTTTCTTGGGCTGGTCTTTGAAGAGAAGTAAATTTTGCCCGGGATTTCTGAAGAAGAATTAAAGAATCCTCAATTTCCTGCTCAACAATAGAAACTTTATTTCTTTTAACTTGAGAGGCAATTTTTTTATAATCCGGTAAATTAATCTCAGGTAAAACCGAAGATTTACATTTGAAGATAAAAGGGTTTCCTAAAGCTAACTTCAAGATTTCAACTTCGGGTTGAGAAATCACTTCAAGTTTATCCTTATCCGCCAACTGGCCCACTATCTTTTTATAACTTTCTTTAATTGCGGCCTGAGCAGCAGTTTTTAAAATTCGGTTTCTGTCCAGCTTTGATTCAACGAGCTCTTTTGGAACTTTACCCTCTCTGAAACCTTTGACTTCACGGTTTTTTACCAATTCTAAAATGGCCTCATTAAAATATTTATCAAAACTCTCCGAAGGGATCTCTACTGAAATTTCAATCTGAGATTTTGGCAATCTTTTTATGGAAAATTTCATAATAACGATTATTTCTTCTCCTTCTCTTTCTTCTTTTCCTTCTCTTTCTTCTTTTCCTTCTCTTCAGCACTTTCTATATCAATTTTCCAACCTGTAAGGTTTGCTGCTAATCTTACATTTCTACCATCTTTACCAATGGCTAAAGAAAGTTGGTCCTCGGGAACTAAAACTTTAGCCGTGTTCTTCTCTTTAATTTTCACCTCTAAAACTTTAGCTGGAGATAAAGAATTGGTAATAAATTTTACGGGATCTTCTTCCCATTCAATAACATCAATTTTCTCCCCTCCTAGTTCATCAATTACCGCTATTATCCTGGTTCCTCTTTGTCCTACCATAGAACCAATAGGGTCAACGCCTTCTTCCGAAGAACTTACAGCAATTTTTGTTCTAAATCCCGCTTCTCTGGCAATTGATTTAATTGTGACCGATCCCGCAGAAACCTCTGGAACTTCTAATTCAAAAAGTTTAGAAATTAATTTTGGATAAACTCGAGATAAAAGAATCATTGGTCCTTTTGGAGATTCCTCAACCTTTAAAATATAGAATTTCATCCGTTGTCCCGGACGATAAGGTTCGCCGGGGATTTGTTCTTCTTTGTTCAAGACCCCTAAAGTTTTACCTATATCTACCAAAACAATAAATCTCTCAATTCGTTGAATAATTCCAGAAATAATTTCTCCTTCTTTTGACTTATATTCATCAAAAATTGTTTCTTTCTCTGCTTCTCGAATTTTCTGCAAAATTACCTGTTTCGCCGTTTGAGCAGCAATTCGACCGTAATCTTTTTGAGATTTTAGGGGAATCTCCAATTCTTCCCCTAATTTAATTTTGGACTTCTTTTTCTTCGCCTCTTTAAGCATAACGTGTTTCTCCGGATTAAAGACGATTTTCTTTTCCTCCTCCTTAGCTCCTTTTAACGGAACTGCGGAAACTCCTTTTTCCTTCAATTCCTCAAGTTCTTCCTCGGAATAAATCATTGAGTCATCAACTACCAACTTTACCTGCCAAAATTTAGCGTCACCTGTTACGGGATTAAATTTAGCTCGAATCTTTTGCCCTTTCTCTCCGTAATCTTTTTTATAGGCAGTGGCAATAGCCGCCTCAAGTGTTTCTATAATTTTCTCTGGAGAGATTCCCCGCTCTTGAGCAATTTGGCCGAGAGCTCTATTAAAAGATTTTATATCCATGTTTTTTAATTTTAGATTTTAAACAAAATGTCCGTGGTCAAACGGACAAAAACTTCAACATCTAAAACTATTTTCTTTCTAACAAAAGGCGTTTCCCTTGTCAACCCCGTATATCAGCAACAACATTTTCAAAATGTTGAATTTTAGTCTTCCTTGAACTTCTGTCTATCAAAACTCCTATTTCTTTTGAATTCATATCTTTTGAAAAACTTAAAAATTATTATGAGGAAAATCCGCTTATAGATTTTACACAGAGTAAACTTTAACCACCTTACACATTTACCCCATTTTCTCTCAGAAATAAAATCAGCTTGTTAACAGGAATTGCTGCTCTAAAATTATAATTTCCCTGAATATATTCAGCGAATCTTAGTAAACCATCTGCTTCAAATGCTGCGGCACATTTAAGAGAGGGGAATCGAGATATATAATCATCGATTTCAAGGTCTGATAGATCTCTAAACTCTACTTTACACGATTCAGAGGTAGACAACATTTTTCCAGTTTTACTATTATATAAGGCTAACCCCGTAATTATTTCGAAAAGTTTCCCGGATAGTGATTTTAACATCTTCTTTGCATGAATTTCATCGCAAGGTTTTCCAAAAATTCTATTATTGTGGACAATAAATAAATCTGCTGCAATTATGATTGAATTCGGATGGTCTTCACCAATTTTTTTTGATTTTGCTTCAGATAACAATTGAGCAAGTTTGTTTGGGTTTTCGTGTTTGATTAAAGACTCATCAATATTGCTTGGAATGGTTTCGTAATCAAGACCTAAAATATCTAAAGCATGTTTTCTAAATGGAGATTGTGAAGCAAGTATTATTCTCATATTAAATTAAAAGTTGAATGCTATTTGTTTTTATTAGTAGATAGACACCAAAATCTTTGGTGGACCCAGCGAGAATCGGACTCACATCTCGGCAATGCGAATGCCGCGTACTACCATTATACTATAGGCCCCTCTAAGTTTTTTATTCTTTCGGCTTCTTGTTTAACAATTTCACTATCATACTCTCCGGCGTGAGCCGGAGTTCCTTTATAAATCGGTTTCTTTTGGTCAAGGTGAAGGTTAATAATTATCTTGTCGTTTTGAGATTCTAAATAAACATGAAATCGGGGATAATCAGAAGCAGTAAGACGCCTGACAAAACTTTGTTTTTTAGCTATTTTATCTTCTTTCTTTGGATGATAACCCAATTGACGCATTAAATTATAAAGATTTTTCTTAGACTTCAAAACAATTCTCATTAACGGTTTTTTACTAAAAGAATTTTTAATATCTTTAGACAGCGGGTAAAAATAAATACTGCCAGCACCTGCAGGGTTAGCATAGAAACATCCCTTAATACAATTACCGGCCCTCCTTGGATTGAATAAGAAAAATAATCTTTGCTTAGAAAATTGATAATGTAGAGCAAGATTGTAAGGCCTATCCAGCCGTAAACGAAATACTCTCCCTGGCGTTCTATTTGCCGTTCACCCAACCATCTTATTATCTCTTTATGTAGAGAATAAATAAGCAAAACGCCTAAATAAAACAAGCTCATTTTAGCAGAGGAAAAAATACCCCGGCTAAAAAAATCCACCGATATCATAATCATTATCGCAACCGTGATAATGCCGCAAATCAAATAAAGGTTTTTATTTATTCCCACCTCAACCTCTCTTAAATGTTTAATTTGTGTTTTAACACTCATAGTCGGAGCGAGAGGACTTGCACCTCCGATCTCCGCGTCCCGAACGCGGCGCCTTAGCTGCTGGGCTACGCTCCGTTTAGGTTACCCAATACTTTCCCTTTGTCATTTTATCTCTTTTTGTCTCAATCTCCATTCTTTCCTCTCTTGCTTTTTGGCTTGAAGAATTAAGCTTTTTTTCAGTTAACTTGCCCAATTTTTTAATTTCTTTTTCTAAAAATTCCTTTTTATTTTTTTTAGGGTCTTCTATAACATAACCTAAAAGGATATCCAAAATTTGTCCTATTTTTGGTCCCGGTTTTATCTTTAAGATATTCATTACATCATTACCGCTTAGTTTCAACATTTTTACCGAGATAGGGTCTTGAGAAACTTTCTCAATTATATACCTTAAATGTCTTAATTTATATGGTTCTGCCTTTGGACAACCAGACCCTATTCGGTCGGACATTCTCACTTCTAAAAGTTCGTCAACATTTTCCAGACCAGCCTGACGGACTAATTTTCTCACCGAAGACTCGCCAACTTCGCCAACATTATAATAAAATAAATGGTAGCGAACAAGTTTAGAGATTTTCTCAATATCTTTTTTGGAAAATTTTAACCGAGATAATATCTGATAGGTCATTTTTGCTCCTAATATTTCATGGTTATAAAAAGTGGCATCAGCCCCTTCTCCCTCTTTAACTCTGGGTTTGGCAACATCATGCAACAAAGAGGCTAATCTTACATATTTATTAAAGTTTTTCTTGGCAGCATATTTTAGAGAAAGCAAGGAATGTTCGTAGCAATCGTAGATATGATGTTTGTTCTGACCCACCTTATAACCTTCTTCTAGTTCAGGAATAATATATCTCAAAAGTTCTAATTTTCTTAAAAGTTCTATCCCATCTGCCGCTCTTTCTGCCATAATAATTTTTGAAAGTTCATCTCTTATTCTTTCCTTGGAGATTGCCTGCAGCCAAAGAGAGTTTTTCTTAATTGCTTCAGCGGTTTTTGATTCAATTTTAAAACCCAAAGTTGTGGAAAATCTAACTGCCCTGAGCATTCTTAAAGCATCTTCTGAAAATCTATCTTCAGCTTTTCCCACAGCCCGAATTAGTTTATTCTTTAAGTCTTTTTGTCCTTCAAAAGGGTCAACAACTTCAATCTTTTTGCCTCTAGCCCCGGGAAACTGGATTGCCATAGCATTAACAGTAAAATCTCTTCTTTTTAAATCCTCTTTTAAGGTTTTAGCAAATCTTATTTTATCAGGATGACGTTTATCAGTATACTTTTCATCAATACGAAAAGTAGTAATTTCAACTTCTTTTAATTTGGGTTTTTTGCTTCCGGTTAAAACTGTTACTGTTCCAAATTTATTATCAAGGTAACTTTTGGGAAAAATTTTGCCAATTTCTTCAGGTTTAGCATTTGTTGTTATATCCCAATCTTCAGGCTCTACCCCTCTTAAAAAATCACGGACGCATCCTCCGACAATATATGCTTCAAAACCCTTCTTTTCAAGCTTATCAATAACAGATTGGACTTCCTTTGGTATTGTCATCAATTTAATCTTAACTTAAAAATTTGTTTTTTTCAATTGATTTTTCTTAATATTGTGGTAGAATCAAAAAAGCGCCCGTAGCTCAATTGGATAGAGTGAATGCCTTCGAAGCATTAGGTTGTAGGTTCGACTCCTGCCGGGCGCACACAATTAAAACACCCTTTAAGGGTGTTTTAACTTGACAAACCTTTTTAAATATTGTAATAAACCATATAGTTCAAAAAACACTGGTTCTTTAAAAACAGAAGAAAGGAGATGCGAATGAAGTAAAACAGAAGTAGCGTGTGTTGAATTGTCTGTTTAATAACAAGCGGAAAGTTGTACACAAGAACGAAAAGGAGCAAACTATGATCTGTACACACTCAAGTGTCGAAGGAGCCCAGTACGGGAAAATGAAATTACACGAGTTCCTGGACTTCTGCAAGAAAATCGGGGCTAAAGGCGCCCAACCGTCAAACGGCCATCTGGAAGATGGGAAGGGCGGTTTCCTACCCGTCGCTCAGGTGAGGAAGGAGTTTGCAGACCGCAAACTCACCTGGGACGGCATCAGCGCCCACGGCCCGTTCTGGGCCCTCCTCGCGATATGGACCGGAACCAAGACCTGCAACCCGTTCATCCCCGAAAACAAACGGGGAAAAGATCTCAAGGTGATCGAGGACTATGTAGAGGGTTACTGCCTGGACTTCCTCGACTATGCTGCTGCCGCTGGCATCAAGGTCATCCCGATGTTCTGGGGACCTGCCTTTGGCCTCGAAGTCATGAGCGGCTATCCATGGTCGTTCTGGAAGCTCAAGGCAAAGGTCGGCGGCTACGACCTCATCGAGGAAGGCAAGGTCCGCTTCGTCAAGAAGACCACGAAGGTCAGGGACCGCGCCAGGGAGCATGGGATAAAACTGTGCGACGAGATCCATCCCAACACAGCCGCGTTGTGCAAGGATGACTTCCTCATGCTGCTCGACATCACCGAGAACGACCCGGTCATGGCCGTCATTGCTGACCCGACGCACTGCTGGGCTGGCGAGCCGTGGTGGATCCGCTTCGGTGATCCGAGGATCGCTGAGAGAATCTGCGCAGTCCACCTCAAGAACTTCCACATCCGGCAGTTTATGTCACTGCTGATGATGGATCCAGAGTGGGCGAAGAGGGCCATGCAGTTCACGGACCTGGCCACCGGCGACCTCAACATGAAGCGCTTCGTGGAGTTCATAATGCAGATCGGCTACCCGGCACGTTTCCTCAACTTGATGGCGCCTCCGAAGATAGCGGCCGACGCCACGCCGAAGCTGGCTGACACCGCGAAGCCGAAGACGGCACCGCTCCCAGTCGAGGCCGAAAGCGCCGGCGAACATGGTCAAAGCGTTACCAGGAAAGCGGTGGAGTATACCAACGCCGAACTGGTCTTTGAACCCCCTGAGGGCTCCTTCGAAGAAGGTATGGGCCAACAGGAAGATTAGGCCACCGCTTCTTAAAAAGGATAATCTCCTTTCAATAACTATCTGAAATTTTAAACTAATAATAAGGGTGATATTAAATATCGCCCTTTTTTCTTTTTATCTTTCTTTTTTTGAAAAAATGCTATATAATTCAATTATGAAGAAAAAAATATTTTTAGTATCTTTACTATTTTTAGTATTTTTCTCTCTAATTCCTAATTTGGTTGTAGCGAACGGCTTAGTTCCGGCATGCGGAGGAAAGGGTCAACCTATGTGCGGATGGGTACACTTTGAGAAGATGATTGGAAATATAATAGGTTTCATTTTATTTACAATCGTTCCTGTTATAGCTGGTTTGATGTTCACAATTGGGGGAATAGTTCTTCTTTGTGCCGGAGGAAACCCTCAACTTCAAGGCTTAGGGAAAAAGATAATGCTCACAACAATTATTGGTATGGTTATAGTTTTTGGCGCCTACGCTATTATTAAGTTTATCCTAATAGCTATAGGCACGAAACCTGAATTTATTCCTTAAGTTATGAAGTATAGCCCCGTTGACTCAGCTGGAAGAGCGGGACTCGCCTAAATCTTGCCCCCATAACTCAATTGGCAGAGTAGTGGACTCTTAATCCATAAATCCAGGTTCGAGTCCTGGTGGGGGCACACAAGAAAGTTTCTTCCTTTCTTTTTAATTTCAAAAAATGATATACTAAAATAATTAATATGCTTACTCCAGAAGAAAAAGAAAAGTTAATCAAAAAATATAAGATTCATAATACAGACACTGGATCCTCAGAGGTCCAGGTTGCTTTATTAAGTGAAGAAATTAATCGGCTACTTTTACATTTAAAAAAACACTCTAAGGATTTTCATTCAAAAAGAGGTCTGATAAAAATGGTGATTAAGAGAAAAAAATTGTTGGGTTTTCTAAAAAAAGAGTCGGTAAAAAGATATAACAATATCATTAAAAAAATAGGACTTAAAAAGTAGTATGGCAAAACCAAAAGAACAAAGAATAGAAGTATTAATTGATGTCCAAAACCTTTATCATTCAGCAAAAAATCTTTATAAAGCAAAGGTTAATTTTCAAGAAGTTTTAAAAAAAGCTATTGATGGAAGAAAGTTTATCCGAGCTTTTGCTTATGTTGTCAGGACGAAAACAGGAACCGAGGAACCATTTTTTGAAGCCCTGACTAAATTGGGAATTGAAACAAGAGTAAGAGATCTCCAAGAATTCTATAACGGACAAAAAAAAGCTGACTGGGATGTAGGAATAGTAATCGATGCTATAAGAACTTCGCCGGGATTAGATGTAATTGTTTTAGTCTCGGGAGATGGCGATTTTATTTCATTGGTTGAATACTTAAAAAACCAGGGAAAACGAGTAGAAGTAATGGCTTTTGGCAAAACTACATCCTCTCGTTTAAAAGAAGTGGCCGATGAATTCATTGATTTGGATAAAAATCGGATAAAATTTCTTCTGAAAAAATAAATAACTCGCTTTCGCGAATACACGGATTTACACGAATAAAAACACGGATTCACGTAGATAAAATATCCGTATCCATCTGTGTTCATATCCGTGTGCATCTGTGTTTTTCACGAAGTGAAAAAATATGAAAGAAAATACGTTTCAAACTGAAATTGAGGGTCGTTCCCTTGAAATAAAGATAAAAAATTGGGCAGAACAGGCCTCGGGTTCCTGTTTGGTTCGCTATGGGGACACTGAAGTTTTAGCAACTTCGGTAATGGCAAAAGAAGAAAGGGAAGATATTGATTTTTTTCCCTTAACTGTTGAGTATCAAGAAAGATATTATGCTGCCGGAAAAATTTACGGCTCCCGTTTTATTAGAAGAGAATCCCGACCAACAGATGAAGCAATTTTAACCTCAAGAATGATAGACAGAAGTATCCGTCCAAGATTTCCAAAAGATTTTAAAAAAGAGATTCAGGTAATTATAACCTGTCTTTCCTGGGATGGTGAAAATGACCCTGACATTCTAGGATTAATTGCCTCCTCAGTGGCTTTAGGAATCTCTGACATTCCCTGGCAAGGACCAATAGGGGCTATAAGAGTGGGAAAAGTTAATGAGAAATGGGTCTTAAACCCAACCTATAAACAAAGAGAGGAAAGTGAATTAGATTTAGTTTTATCGGCAGTACAAGCAGACGGGAAACTCTTAATTAATATGATAGAACTTGGAAGCAAAGAAGTTTCCGAATCCGAAGTTTTAGAGGCAACTAAAATAGCCGAACAGGAACTCAAAAAAATTATTGATTTCCAAAAGAAAATTATTGAGAAAGTTGGCAAAGAGAAAGTTTTTATTGCTACTCCTTCTGATCCCCAACTGGAAAAAGAAATTAAAGAATTTCTAAAAGACAAATTAGAGAATGCCGTATTTATAAAAGAACGCTTAAAAGCTTCTGAAGAAATAGATAAAATCCGAAAAGAATTATCAAACTTTGTTAAAGAAAAATATACAGGAATAGAAAAAACAAGCTATGCTTTGTCTTTTTTTGAAAAAGAAAGGGAAAGAATCATTCATGAAAATGTTATTAAAAACAATAAAAGGCCTGATGGAAGAAAGCTTGATGAAATAAGGGAAATCTCCTGTCAGACAGGGGTTCTATCAAGAACTCATGGCTCAGGTCTCTTTTGCCGGGGGTTAACTAAAACTTTATCAATTCTAACTTTAGGAAGTCCTCGTGACCATCAGTTGCTGGAAGGAATGGAAATTGTTGGTAAAAAAAGATTTATTCACCATTATAACTTCCCCCCTTATTCTGCAGGGGAGGTTAGCTTTTTAAGAGGGCCAAACAGAAGAGAGATTGGACACGGTCGTCTGGCTGGAAAGGCCTTGTCACATTTAATTCAAGACTCTAAACACTTTCCTTAGATAATAACACTTGTTTCTCAC
>SDBS01001045.1_pt1 | contig 27984 bp, 34 predicted proteins | sample 2277091 | NCBI WGS metagenome assembly SDBS01 (sample SAMN10404972, study PRJNA504765) | marine sediment metagenome | isolation source: marine sediment core GS10_PC15, 163 cmbsf | place: Arctic Ocean: Southern Knipovich Ridge | collected 2010
AACGATGAAAGATACAGCAGACAATCGGCTTTAGTGCCGATGGAAAAACTGGCTCAACGAAAAGTAACGGTAATCGGCGTAGGCGCTATCGGACGGCAGGTGGCCTTACAGCTTGCAGCGATGGGCGTGCAACATTTGCAGCTTATTGACGATGACACTGTGGAGGAAAGCAATATCGCAAGTCAGGGCTATAACGAATCAGATTTAGGCTGGCACAAAGTTGTCCGTACAGGCGATGCCTGTTTTGCAATCAACAGCACAATTTTGTTTGAAATACACAAACAGAAATTTGAGGACAAGATAGAGGCCAGCGGAACAGTTTTTTGCTGCGTTGATAGCATTACGGCGCGTAGACAGATATGGGAAATCCTTGGTATTGAAATAGATGAAACCCTTGTTGATTTCTATTGTGATGGCCGTATGGCCGCAGAAAGCCTGCGGATTATAACGGTGCACGATGCTGAATCACGAAAACACTACCCCACAACCCTTTTTTCGCAAGAGGAAGCCTTTCAGGGTAGCTGCACGGCCAAATCAACCATCTATTGTGCAAACGTGATAGCTGGTATAATGATTGCTCAGTTTGCGAAATATCTGCGGGACGCTCCGGTCGAAGCGGATATATCCTATAATCTCTCCACAAACGAATTAACGATACTCAAAGATTGAAGCGTAAACGGGCGGCGGCGATATGAAAACAATAAAAACAAGTAGCGCAAGAGAATTTGTCCTGACCGGCTTGTTGTCGGGCCGCCGCCCTTTTGTATAGGAGAATGAAAAATGAAAAAGTTAAATTTAGGTTTGTTGCTATTGTTGCTATTGTTGCTATTGATAAGCTGCGACAGCCAATCACCGAACGCAAGATATATTGATGAAGATGGAATGTCTGTCAATTTGTTTGACTTGTCAGGTTTGCCGTTACCGGCACTTGATTTGTGGTGGGTAAAGTACGACGACACCGGCTCTGAGATATACAGCGCAGCGTTTGGTTACACCTGCACAATCGCGGTGGATGGCGTAGAAGTAAACGGCATTAAGGTAATTTGTGAAGTAATCAGCCACGACGACCCGACGGGCGGAGATTATGATATTTGGGACAAGATTGCCCCTTCCGGCAAAAAGTACGGGTTCGTGTCTTCGCAACCGCCAGGAAGCTGGGACTACGAAACGGGAATAGCCACAAGCCGAACTTTTGGAGACGGAGAATGTTCCTTTATTATCGGCTTAGGTTCACCAATGCCGCACCTTCTTTCAGATTTTGACTGGCCTGGCGGGTGCGGGACTATGGTATCTACTATGGTGGAAGTCAAGTTTGTAATACCAAAGTGGGATGGGAATAATATCGAGAAAGAATGTTATATGTATTTCATCAGGGCGCAATGTCAGGACTTTTGGGAGCCGTTTGGCGGCGTTATCGGTAATTCTTACAGCACCGTAGAAAAATGGGATGGGATATATTCTATGGCGGGCGAAGGCATAACAATACAATTAGAACGAATCGACAGCATACCAAAGGTTAAGAAAAAAAAGGATAAAATTAAAATGGGTTTGGTTTCAGACACCGACCCATCGGCAGGGTTGCCTATAAGAAAATGGGCGCCGCCGACAACTTTGGTATCAAGTCCAACAAGCCCAATCCTACCTTTTGCCTCGGCAGCCGAACCCAGCGGTTCGTGGGAATACATAGAAGGCCACTTGAGGCAATTTGTATTTGGTTGGGGGGTCGGTTGGCATTGGGTTTCAAACCCAGAAAACTTGGTCGTACTGTGGATGGCAGACCCTTGTGATTATCAAGATGGGGTGGATTTGGTTTCGCATACCGAACCATACGCTTTTTTCTGTACCGTTTCTTTGGAAGGGACAGAGGAAGTGAATACATATTACTGTACCGTAACACTCAAATCCAAAGATGAATTTGGCAATGATGCCGCTTGGCTGCCAATCAATATGTATGTCTATGCCATAAACCCGCCCTATGTATATTTATTTTCAAATGGGGTTGTCGCTCTCGAACATACCGCAGGTCAGGGGTACTATATTGACTATTGGGGCTGGCCTGTAGCGGCTATTTACGTTCCCGATAACGGTTATCTCGAAATCGAAGCAGACGGCCTTTACGGCGATTTTAACTTTGACGGTGCAGTTAATTTTGTAGATTATACAATGCTGCTCAAGCAGATGGGCAAGGGGTTGACAGATGAAAATTACAATTTGATGTATGATGGCGACCACGATGGCCGAACCACTCTTAAAGATTTAGCAATATTCTTCCGAAAAGAACCGCGTGTAAACTTTGTGGATTTTGCCAAATTCGCCGGTGATTGGCTCAATGGCGATGATGACTTTAATGGTTTGGATAATTTCTATAACGAATGGCTTAAACCGCCGCACCAAAACTGGCTGAAAATAAGATAAACTAAATTCAGGAGACAGAAAATGACAGAACCATATTATAACCATCCAGGCGAAGTGCGGGAGGCAAAGAACTTTCAGTGCTGCCATTGCCCAAAGATTTTGAGCACACCACAGGGTCTTTGTGGACACTTGCTTCGTTTGCACAAAATCAAACCCCAAGACATTCAACATAAACAAGATTGGGAAGTTACCGGTAGAGTTGCGGACGATAACGTACCTATGCCCACAATAAACAGAAACGTATCAACATCAACTTTTTCAGGAGACAGAAGAATGAAAAGTAAACAGGAAATGACGCACAATTTGGAGTGCATTGTTCAAGGATGTGGGAAGGTTTATTCCAGTTCGGCTGGAATGACTGTCCACCAAAGAAAGGCGCACGGTCAAGGCGCAAGAAAAGATGTCAACTGGCACTGGACGAAAAAGCCCACCACGATTAACGACCTGCGCAGCCGAGCCGCACAGCAAAGAAAGGGAATCGGGCCGGCAGACGCATCAGTTGTTGAGCAGCCGCAGCCTCCGAAAAGAAAGTATGTAAGGCGGCAACCTTTGGTGCTTACGCCAGATAGTAAGACCATCGAGATAAATGCTGTGATTAGAGTTCCAATTTCAATCGGGCAAGCGGAAATACTCCAAGAAAGCGAATTGCTTACCTGATAGACCTGTCGGTTGTGTAGCCGATAGGCCGAAGCGGGTTGGTGGACAGATTGAAACTTCCCCACTTTTTTGCTCTGTCAGCCCGCTTTTTTTGCTTGACAGACCTCTGAATTGTGGTATGCTCTGTACTGAGGAGAATCCACAATGGTAAGATGGTATCGTGGCCAGAATAAGAAAAGCTGGGGCTTGCCCTTCGGCTTGAAAATATACCGCGATGGCATAGCCCTATACTTCTTGTGTTACTTTGTGAAGATTTACTGTGGCTTACACTCAGGCACGGGTCAGTTATAAAAAAACGATGTTTCTCCGGCTGGTCGGCTCTTTTGCACCTCTTTCCTCCTCCCTCCGCCGACCAGCCAGTATTTTGAAAGATAAAGATGCCTGACAAGTTTTCTAAAAGGCTGAAACGTTGGCTAAGTTGGCCGCGAGAGAAACACGAAAGATACTGGCGGCGAGTTGAACGCTGGCAATTGTTTATTTTCTCACACAACAAAAGGCAGTTGAGCCACGAGGAACACCTTGAAAGCAGGAAGGTGCAAATCGGGATAAATGCGTGGAACAGCCAAAACGCAGATGGGTTTTACGATTGAATATAATTTTAACAACTAAATATGGCAGCGGCGGCGTGTGTGAAACGCAAGTGCTGATTGGCCAAGAGCCTGGGAAACCCCGAATTGAGACTGAGCAATGTCGGTAGGCATAGGGTTGACAAGTCTCAGTAATAGATTGACCCAGCAGGTTAGATTCCTGTCCGCTGCCTTGTGGCTGTAGTGTAATGGTAGCACAACAGCTTGTGGTGCTGTGAGTGTGGATTCGACTTCCACCAGTCACCTTTTGAGGAAACAAAAATGTGTAAAGCCCTAAAAATCATAGGAAAAAGTTTATGTGGTTTTGTACTCATTTACGGCTTAGGTTTTTGTGCAGGCTGGCATTGGCGAGATACAAACGCAGAGGAGGACTACTCAAGAGGCTGGACTGATGGATGGAAGTATATTAAACCGATTGAAGAATTGCAAAAGCAGATTGGGGTTGAACCAGATAATATCTGGGGGCCAAATACACAAGCGTTATATGACATAGCTTTAGGCAACCAGTTTGCAGAGTGGGCAACGTGCAGCAATGTCCGAAAGTTTGATAAGAAAATGCTTGCAAAGGTTGAAAAAAAGCAAAATCAATAAGAACTAAAGTGAAAGGAGATTGAAAAATGGAATACAAGTGTCTTAACAGCAAATGCAAGAAGATATTTCGCCCGCATCCATTTATTGCAATGAGGCATCCGAGTCTGGTGAGATGCCCTTTATGTAATTCAAAAGGCAAAATAACTGAACGCGGCTTAGAGTACCGCAAGAGCAGATTTCACGCAATAAATCAAGCAAACGCAGATGCAGCAAAAAACCGCAACCGCTTTTTATAGGAGAATAAAAATGATAACCGAAAAACACTTGGAGCGAAGAAAACGATACATAGGTGCATCAGAAGTGGCTGCCGTTTTGGGTCTTGACCCGTACAGGACACCTTGGGACGTTTGGGCTGACAAGACAGGCAAGCTCGAAGAAAGCGTAACATCGGAGGCGGCGAGAATAGGCCAAGTCTTTGAGGTCGGTATCCTTCGGCTCGCCGAAGAGCAGCTTGGCAAAATAACGCTTAACCAATGGCGGGTCTTGCAGGGGACGCATCTATCAGCAACCGATGATGCAATCGTCAACGAAACAGGCCGACCTGTTGAGGCAAAGTTTCGGGGTATCTACAAATTCGTAGGCGATGAATGGGGCGAGGCAGGTACAGACCAAGTGCCGGACGATGTAATTGCACAGGCACAAACACAGCTATTATGCACCGGCTCAGACCTGTGCCATGTTGCGGTATTTATGACAGGTAGGGGCTTTGCGCTGTTCGTAGTACCTCTCGACAAAGACCTTGGCAAAACGATAATCGAAGAGGTGGAAACCTTTTGGGATAAGTATATTAAAACAGATACAGAACCAAAGCAAAGCCAACCTTCTGCATCCGTTATCAAACGGCTTCGCCGCAAACCAGGCAGTGAAGTTGACATACCGAAGGAGCTTGTCGAGGTTTTACAACTTAGAAAGGATGCCTTGAAAATAGCAACAAAAGAAAGTAAAGACGCCGATACTGCCCTCAAAGCAGCACTTGGCACAGCCGAGGCAGGTAAGTTTGATGGCGGATTGGTTACGTTTTTGCAACAGACCCGAAAGGGCTATGTTGTAAAAGAAAGCATCTATAGGGTTTTGAGGATTAAAAGGGACAAAAAATGATTTGGTTGATATTTGCACATTACATAGGTGATTTGGCTTTACAAAGCGACTGGATAGCGCAAAAAAAGCGAACCTTGTGGTATGTAATGTTTAGTCATTGTATGATTTGGGCGGCTTGTATTTGTGTAGCCCTCCAATTTCTTGGTATTTTTGTGTTGTGGAAAGCGTTGTTTTTGGTGGTTGGTCATTGGATTTGCGACTATTGGAAAACAACAAAGCCCCAAACCCCCGAATGTTGGTGGTATATTTATCCTGACCAAGTATGGCATTTAATGCAGTGTGTAATTGTGTATATTTTCTAAAAGTGAAAAGGAGACATAAAATGGAAAACAAAACCAATAACAAAACCTCTATTGTCTTAGGGAGCAAAGCTGAACTGAAAAAGTTTCTCGAAAGGCAGGATGTCAGTAGTGCGATAAAGGCTATGGCAGGAAAGTATCTAACCGGCGACAGGATTACCAAAATGATATTGTTGGCAGCCAACAGGCAGCCGAAACTTTTCAACTGCACGCCGCGAAGTTTTCTCGATGCCTGTATGAAATCGGCGGAGCTTGGTCTTGATTTCGGCGGAGCTACCGGACAGGCTTATCTCGTACCATTCAGGAACGGGCCTTTATCGAAGAAACACAATCGAACCGTTCTCGATTGTACGTTCATTCCTGGCTATCAAGGCTTGATTGAACTTTGCTATCGAGGCGGTAGCGCAACCTACGTTGATGCGCAGTTGGTCTATCAGAAAGACAAGTTTACATACAATCTTGGCTCTGAGCCGAGAATAGTGTTCGAGCCGAACCTTGACGAAGAAGACAGGGGCGATGTCAAGTGTGCCTTCGCCGCCATCCGGCTCAAAGATTCGCCTTATCCCAAACTTGAGATTATGACAAAGAAACAACTTTTGGCAATCAAAGAGCGCAGCAAGGCCAAAGACAGCGGCCCTTGGGTAACGGATGAGCCAGAAATGATGCGCAAGACCGTTCTTAGACGCGCCTTGAAATACATACCCAAGACCCCTGAAATCGAACAAGCACTCGAAGCTGATAATCAGCTTTACGATATTGGCTTACCAACCAATAACGAAGTCGGCTTAGGTGTAGAAGCGATAAAAGAACGAATCGCCAAAAAGAGAAAGCCTATAGTCGTCAATGCTAAAAGTGTAGCAGCAGAATCATCTACTAAGCAGACGGAGCAGACAGAACAGCCAATGGCTAAAGAAGAACCCACAGCCTATCATTGCAGCCATTGCGTCAAAGATTACGAAGGCACGGCCAAGGAACTTGTTGCAACCAATGTTTTGGAAGACCGAGGAGAGGGCGTATTAACTTGTGCCGAATGTGGTATGGAAGTCGAACCTATTATGGGAGATTGAAAAATGCCAGTTAAAAAAGGGCTTAGTTACACTCAAAGAACATTGCGCGAATGTCGAGCAAGAGGTCTTATCTGCGATAAAGCAGAAAAGTTCAATGCTTACGCAGGGCCATTCGGCAGGCGTGAAGATTTGTTCAATTTTATTGATATTGTTGTCCTTGACCCGCAACGTGGCATTGTGGCGATACAATCAACCGGCCCATCAGGACATTCGCAACACCGCAAAGCCATTTTGGAAAACGAATTTGCTTTGGAATGGTTGAAATGCAAAGGGACGATAGAGTTATGGTCTTGGCGGAAATTACTCAAGAAACGAGGCGGCAAACTAAAAATTTGGACGCCCCGCATAGAGCCAATAACAATCGATACGTTTGAAGCAAAATGAAAGAATTAAAGTTGGAGAATGATATGGCTGATATTGAAAAAGCGAAAGAATTGCTGAAAGAAAATCAATGGAGCAGGCAAAGTCCTACACTATCAAGATTTAATAGACTAATAATGACCTGTCCGGTATGCTGCTGTCAACAAGAGAATAGAGTTCACGATGATAACTGTTGGTTAGGCCAAGCCCTCTCTCTACTTAACGAGCCTACAGACCAGCCCTGTCAGATATTTAACTGTGAGCATTTTAGGGGTTATAGCCAATCTGTGCCGATGCCGTTCGGTTCTGGTAGTTGTTCTGAGCCGCTGGGAGATTGTGCGATTGAATCAGAGAATGAAAACTGTTGCCTTGAGTGTCCTGATTACCAAGAGAAAAAGCCCTGCGAAGCCTGCGGGGGAACAGGTTGGGTACATAAAGACGGGAACTTTCAGGCAGGACACGAAAACTATTCAAGATTACACACGCCTTGTCCAGTTTGCCAGAAGCCTGTATGTGAAACCTGCAATGATACAAAATTGGTAGATGGCAAAAAAATTGGAAAAGGTGAAGGGTGGTTTACTTGCCCTGATTGTTGCCAGCAACCGCCAGACCCAGATAGAGAGTTTGTAGATGAAACCCGAAAGATGTATTTTGCAGCCAACAAAAAGGGTCTTAGCGTTATAGCTTTGTTAGATAGGCTTAAAGAAGCCTGTAGCCGTCTTAACATAAAGAACGCTGACCTTTCTGAGGCTTATGCCCGTCTCGATGCCCAGCAGCCGCCAGCGAGCGAGCTTGTGAAAGAATTATGGGAATTGGCGAACTTGCCAATAGAACAACGAGCAAAGGCGGGTTTTTCGACAATGGATAAAAAAATAATGCTTCAAGCCGCCGACGTTATTTACCGCCAGAACAAAGAACATAAGCAGCTTCACGAGGACTGTGCTGCGTGGATGGACAAGGCGCACGAAGCAGAGGCCGAATGTGGTAAACTGAAAGCTGTATTAGAATGTTGTCTCCAAATGAGAAAATGTGATGCTTGCGAGTGGAATCCAAAGCCGAAATATGTAAAGGCTTGACTAAGTTCTGAAGGAGAAATGATATGTGGCTACTTAATAACAGACAATTAGCTAATATAACTCCTAAAGTTAAAAGTACAATAAAATGGATGAAAAAAGGAGGTCTGTTGCCCGACTCTGATGTTCCAGACATAAAGTTAGCCTTTTGTAGTAATGAATGGTGGTTACATATAGATGGTTGTGGTGGTGGTGCTACTTATCATATTGCAAAAGATAAGAAACGCTGGAAACTGCTTTAGCCAAGCCCTGAAGGAAAATAATGTCAAGTAAAAATGACACAGTTTTTGCAACGCCTAAGCCCTGCTAAATAGACGATTTGTGCGGATTCCACAATATAAAATGATGCCCAGAAAGGGAAGTGAGAATGAATATCCAGGGGAAAATTTGGGGAAATACTTCGCTGTTATTCGATAAGAATAATGTAACAGTCTACCGAATCCTCGGAAAGAAAGGAGGGTACTGTTCAAAGCACAAGCACGACCATAAGTACAATTTGTTCTACGTTGAGAAAGGTGGCTTGAAAGTTGAGGTTTGGAAAGAAGATGGTTTGGTTGATACAACAATTCTTTCAAGCGAACAGCATTGTGTAGTTGGGCCTGGGGAGTTTCATCGGTTTACGATAATGGAGGACAATACTCTTGTTATCGAAATCTACTGGACTGAACTCGACAGGAATGACATAGTAAGGGAAAATCAAGGAGGAATCAAATGACTGACTACCCGTACATTTATGTTTGGGGCAACAACGCCGTAAGGAAAAAGTTGAAGGGCAAAAAGTGTCGGGTGCTTGTCAGAGGTGGCAAAAATAGCTGCCTTATCGAATTTGAAAACGGCGAGCAGGTAAACACAAGCCAACGGGCGTTGAGAAGAATAAAAGATGCCTAAAAAAACAAATATGTATTCACATTCAGTTTTTCAATGGAATCCGTTTGTCGGCTGTAAGTTTGATTGTGTTTATTGTAAGAAATCTTTTCAAGCACAGGCCAAACGTCAAAAGCATAGATGTATCAAGTGTTATAATTACGAACCGCACGAACACCCTGAAAGATTGACCCAAAGCCTGCCAAAGACTGGCTACGGCCAATTCATTTTTACCTGTGCAAGCGGGGACATTTCTTTTTGCTCAACCGAATACTTAGACCTAATTGCGGGCAGAATGTATATCGAATCAGACAAGACTTTCCTGATACAATCCAAAAATCCGAAGACTTTCGAGCGGGTAGAATGGCCGAACAATGTGATTTTAGGAACGACAATAGAAACGAATAGGCATAATCTTGCGGGGCGAGTATCGAGAGCACCGCCGATTGTAGATAGATGGGTATGGTGGGGCGGTGTCAAATACAAAAGGATGTTGACGATTGAACCCATACTTGATTTTGACTTAGAAACATTAACTAAAATTGTAGAATTTATCAACCCTTGTATGATTTGGATTGGCTACGACACAAAGAAAACCGGCTTGCCCGAACCACCGATTGAGAAAGTCAAAGAATTGCATTGGCAATTAAGCAAGTTGGGCTTTACGGTTATACTTAAAAAGATGAGATAGGAAATTTGCTTAACCGCAGTGTTTTTGGTACAATGGCTATGAAAGGAGAAAAAAATGAAGAATCGAACTGAGAAAATAATCTTGGTTATTGTAGTTGTGGCCTTGGGCTTGTTGATAGGGTGTGTAGCCTTTCAAAAGGCCATTACCCCAAACTGGATAGAAAAACCAACGCTTAATTATGTGGCGGATGCTAATAGCACTTTGCCTTTTAAGATACCGAGGCTTTGGTGGACGTCAATCGCTGATGCTGAGTTGGTGGATAAGTTGCTTGATTACACCCACGACCAGAAACAGGTATTGCTTGAACGTGCCAAAGAAGACGATAAGGCTTGGGTTGCACTTCTGAAAGGCCAAGGTCGAGAACATCGGAAAGGTGCGATAGCCTTACAACAGGAACTATTCACGCCGTCTGGTACGGTCGGCGCATTATTATTGGCTGGATTAGGGCTGTATGCTGGCAAATTGGGGTTTCAACGACCGGAAGATAAACGTGAAATTGAAAAACTGAAAAACAATAGCTAAATTTAAGGAGACAGAAATGGCTAAAAAGAGACGAACAGATGGTCTAACTGAAATCGTTGTTGTACTCGACAGGTCGGGTTCAATGCAGGCTGTACGGGAGGATATGGTCGGAGGTCTGAATCGGTTTATCAAAGACCAGAAAAAGCTGCCCGACAAGGCAAGGTTTACCCTTGTCCAATTTGACACCGAGTACGAAACAATCTGCAATGGAATGGCTTTGAACAAAGTCGGTATGTTGGATTTAGTACCAAGGGGTTGCACCGCCTTACTTGACGCTATTGGTCGAACAATCAACTTGACCGAGGATAGGCTTAGACAATTGACCAAGAAAGACAAGCCTTCCAAAGTGTTGTTTTTGATTATCACCGACGGACACGAAAACTCCAGCCACGAATTTACCAAGAAGCAGATTTTGGAAATGATTAGGCAGCAAAAAGATAAGAACAAATGGGAGTTTGTGTTCCTTGGAGCAAACCAGGACGCCATTGACGAAGGTGCACAAATCGGTATCGGTGTCCATCAAGCGCTGACTTATGCACCTACGGCAAAAGGTATTAGTAGCGCTTTTGCATCATTATCAAGCAATACAAGCAACTACCGAGCTACGGGATGTTACAACTTTACCGCTGCTGACAGGAAAAAACAAAAAGACAGTTGATGTCCGTACCATAGGGGGCGGAGATTTTTAATCCGTTTACTCCGCCCTCTACTGTTTAATTAGAAGTATAACCAAACTTGTAATAGCAGCGAAGGCCGTACCCCACCCCATAATTGAAGAAAGAATATGATGTGTAATATGATTGTCAAACTGCTTCACCATTATCTCTAACTCAGTTCGTACTTCAATCAAAATATCGTGGTCGCTTGGATTGGTTTCTTCTTCGCTCATTTTGTTCTCCGGTACAGTTTTCTTTGAATTTGTTCATTGCTAATCAAGTCGTCCATATTTGCTTTTTTGACTATCTCTTCTCGCGCCGCTCGCTTGGCGATGTCGATTATACTATCCAAAATCAACCGCTTGTTTTGAAACGACAAATTCCTGTAATTTGCGTTGAGGATAATCTTCGGCAGGGCTTTGTTCAAGATAAAAGCTGCTCGTTCCTGGTATTGTTCGTATCGTTCATCGTTCAAAGACCAATCGCCGGAGATTATTCGGGACAGCCCCGTTATCCTGACAACGTATCTGTCAAGTTCATCCTGCACGAATCTCGGAAGGCTTTTATGGATTTTCCGTGCGGCCTCGGCCTCCTGTTCGCCGATTCTTTCCATAAATGACCAGTTCTCCCGTTCCATCCGAGAACGCTCTCTCATAAGGTTTATGTGCGGATTTGCGTTTTCTACGGCCTGTTGGAAGGTCGGGCCGAGTTCGTCCCACTGGCGACCGAAATAGTGCTGAGCGAGAGCGTTTTTGGCCTTTATCTCCTCACCCGTAGCCGTTATAGGGTACGTCATTGCCCCTACTCCGTGCAGGGCGGTGGGTACAACCATCGCCAGACCGCTCATTCCCTGAAACCTTGCGGCGTCGATAACGTCCTGAACGAACAAAGGCACGAATCTTTCAAAGGTTTCTCGGCCAATTATCGCAGGCTCGAACCTTAATTTTTTACCCAAGAAGGTTTCGCCTGTCGCCATATCCAAAGCCATTCCGGCGGGCGGTGATAGCTTGGATTGAACGAACCGCCAAAGAATGTCGCCTCGTGGTGTTTTGACAATCCTTTTGGTTTGCGTGGTCTTTCTCATACCAGCCAAGAACTGAATGGTGTATCGGGCAATCTGCTGGTAGCCACCCCAAAAATCTATTCTCGTATTGCCAAATCTTATCTTGCCGAAGTCCGTAGAAAGCGGATTCTTTTCGACCTCAACGCCATCTATCATAGAGGCCAAAGTGAGAATCAACAGTCCCGCCCCCACGCCTTCCAAAAGGTCGGCTGCGATTATCTTTCTAACTGGCGAGGTAGATGTGAACAAATCTTCTATAACCTGAACCCTACCCACCAAGAGCCTCGGCGCAAAGAAAGCAATATTGAAAATATCAATGTGTTTGTCGAGCCACTTGGGGTCTCCGCGTCCGGTGGCGTGATTAAGAAAGCCTGCCAAGTCCTTATAGTCCTGTGCGGTTTTGCCCGTTCCTTCCCACTGTTCGCAAAACTTATAGAAGGTTTGCGCCCTGATACTATTCAGGAATGTGGTGTAAGCCCTTTCTGATGCCCTGATACCAACGCCGAGATAAGGAATCTTCTCGCCCATCTGGCCTCGCCAGTATTCCTCACCGGCAACCAATGAACCAGGTCTACTTTGAAACAGACCAGCCTTTTGGAGTCTATTGTAGTAAGGATGGGTTTTTATCTGAATATCGACAAAATCAGCGTATTCGGGACTCGCAAAAGCCCTGTAAGCGTGTCCTACGGCGTTAATCCATTGCTTAGGCGCTAACGGCAGCAGCAACAATCCCTGCCTTAGCGGCGCGGACATATCGTAAGAAGCCAAAACAGCCCTTGGTATATTGATAACATCCATTGCAGTCTGCCATCCACCTTCGCCAAACTGCTTTCTTTTTTTGATTAAGGATTCGGCGATGTCTTTTCCGAAGATTTCCTGCAATGCAGCGATTTCGTGTCGTGCGGGGATAGAACCCCTGCCTTCCGGTACGCCAAAGATAAGTTTATTGAGTCCGTCAAAGGCGGAGATTTTTTCACCTTCCAAAAGCGTGGCATTTCTGATGGAATCATATAACGGCGAAGCCTCTTCCCTTGTGAAAGTACCTTCGATAAACGGTGTTATCTGCATCTTCAACGCACCAGCCAAGGCTGACCGAGCGATTCTTTGAGCTATGATAGGGTCGGGTTCGCCTTGCAGGATTTCGGCAAAATTAGCGAATCGCTTGCCAAGCTCTTCGGAGATTTGTTCGGCTTCGATAGGCCGAATTACCTCAATTTCGTCAATGGCTCGACCGAGCTTTTCGATGGAGATATCCAAATCGGTTTTAGCAGGAACTTCTGGTTCAGTAATTTCCTCATATAGCTCCATAGCCTCTCTATCCATTTGTTCCGCTGCCTCTGTGTTTCCGACCGCACGCTCGACATCCGCCAATCTTCGCAATTCGTCTATGTATCTTTGTTTATCCTCCACAGAAACCTCTGGTTCGGTCGGAACTATGGCCTCTGGTTCGGCCCGCAAAAGCTCCAACTGCTTTGACAACCTTATTTTTTCGCCAGGGTTTAAGTTGCTTTCCTGAATTCTCGTTAGGCTACTATCTATCGAAGCATCGGTAGGTCGGGCAACAGAAGGGATTGTGGCAAAGACCGCACCACCACCGGCGAACACTCCGCCAACCAAACCACCGCCCAAAGCGGCCTGACCCAACCGCTCTCCGATAGCAAGAAAGTCCACTTGTCCATCCAGTGTTCGCGGAATATCTCCTCTCGTTAAGGCTGGTACGGTGATTGAGACACCTTCCTGCAAGAATTCCTGTGCAGCTTCTTGGACAGATAATTTAAGTATAGCACCAGTAAAACCAAGACCTTCTTTCGCCATTGTCTTAAATGCTTTGCTTCGAGCGAGCCTGACAAGATTCTTTAGAGTATGCCGACCAGTGGTATGGAATTTCATTATCTTGCCGATTTGCCACGCCTCTAAAGCGCCGTTGATAGAACCTACCACGAACCGTTCAAACTGTGCTGTAGCTTCGGATGCACCCTTTTTCTTGGCCTCTTCGTAGGCTATATCACCTTCGATAGTAAAGCCGGTTATCATAGGGCCAGCTACAGGGCCGATAGCGTAACCGGCAGCCAGAGCCGCTCCCATAAACGGTATAGCTTCACCGATGACTCTACCCGCCCACCCCGCTGCGCCACGATGTGTCATCGGGAATTTGTCTTCGGTAAGAGCAATTTCCTCTTTGGATTCTTTTATAACTTCAAAGCCGGTCTTTCTTTCCCACCTGCCTGTTCTAATATCGTATTGAGGAATCTCTCTTGAATATAATTCTTTCAAAATAGGATGGGCTTTGATAAGGGTTTCGCCAGTACCCAAGATGGCTCGTCCGGTTCTCAAGCTCATCGAGACAAGTCCTTTACCAAACTCGCTTGCGAAAGCACCGAAGCCTTTATCTTCTTCGGTCTCAGGTGCTAAATTAAGAGAGACGTTTTCCTGTCTCCAAACATCAAAGGCACTGGCAGGAGCAGCCTCCGCGACGGAGGTTTCCTTCTGCCACGCCTCAAATCCGGTCAAACCCGCAGCTTCGTTTTGTCTCATCCAGTCTTCGTAGCCCATATCACTTCCAATAGCCTAACGTTACGCCCATTTGATACGATTCTATTGTGTTTTGTCTTCGTAGTTCATCTGCCGTAGATGCGCCAGTAGGTGTTTCTATTCCTGTTGCTGGCTCGCCTACCAATTGTTCCATAAGTTGCATCGCTCTTTCTCTTTCCGAAATTCTTTGAGGTGCTACATACCCACCGAGCTTCTTTGTTCTAAAGTTCAAGGAAGCCTCGGCCTTTTCCTCATCGCTCATATACGGATATTCGCTTATCGCTTTTAGTCCCTGTTTGATTTCGTCCTGCAATTGTTGGCGGTCTCTTTCCTCTCTCGCAAAATCAAGGTTCGCCCTTGTCTTAATCGTTTCAAGCTGGAAAAGCTGCGCCTCTTTTCGAGTCTGCAAGTCTATCTCTTCCCGAAAGCGAATCATCTCGTTATTGTTTCTCATTCGTAGCATTGCAAGCTGTATTTGCTGGCCTCGGTCATATTGACGCATAGACCTTGCGGCGGCTTCTCTTGCCGCTGTCGCACGTCCTGCAAGGACAGCGGCTTGACCGTATAGTTGTCCCAAACCGCTCGGTTCTCTCCGTATAGGCATAGTGTATCCTTTACTCTATCAATCCTGTTTCTATAATTGCTGTTCGTTTTGCAATTATCTTTATACCTTTTTCGTAAACATCCATAAAATATTTTTTCCCGCATTGCTCAATCCATTCAAGCGCAGACATTGTCGGGTCGCCGGTTTCAGCGTCAAGTGGAATAGGACAGGCTGCTAAAAAACCAGTTGCAAGTTCTGTTGCGTTATTATCTTGAATTGTGTATATGATTTGTTTCATAATATCTCCTGCTTTTTATTTCTCCGTTTCTGTTCTACTGCCTACCGTATCTTCTTCAAGGTGCATACCAACTTGAGTTATAAAAATGCTATCGGCGTATTCTGTTCCGCCTGTTGCGTCTATCCTCATTACAGTATATTTTATTTGTGCCTCAATAAGATAATTGGTTAAGGTCAAATCACCCATATCAAGATAAAAATTTGTTAAAGCACTTGTGCCTGTTGGTATTGTCAGTTCCGCTGTAAGAGATGTTTCTTGCCACGTCTCGTCGGTATCAGCATAGGCAATATAGACAGTGAACTTTGCAAACTTGTCCGTTCCAGTTGATTGTGCTGTTTTGTTTGTAACGTGTAAATGAACATTCGCCGCCGTACCCTCTTTCCAGCTATGATGCAATTCATTCGACATAAGATAGGCATAATTATCAGGAGAAAAGGCATACTCGTAAGTATTGGTAGTAAATGCCTCCCAGCTTGGGAAATTCGATGCTGGCACTTTTGACGACGAAACTTGAAATTGAAGGTCATTCCACACAGTAGCAGAACCGCCAAATGACAAGTCGCCGGTCGAGGAGTATGAAGTTTCGTTCGTGCCATCACCTATTGTAGTAACTCCAGCAGCAGTAATTACAACATCTTTAGCGGCAGTTATGCGAAGCTCTGCTCGACCTTCAACTGCCGAAGCAAAATCATTAAAAAATTCTATATTACCTACAGCCTCATAACGCAATCCATAATTTGAGTTATATATATTAAGAGGATGACCTGCGGCTAAAGGGTCAACAACTACTTTACCCCTGATATCCAAATTGTTAGCCGTCAACTGTAATAAATCCGTATCGGCGGCGGTACCAATAGCACCACCCGTTATTAAAGATGCTCCTCTTACCGAAGATGAAGCGTGTATTGTTCCTGAAACATCTAATTTTGCTAAGGTGGGGGATTTTCCAATTCCAACCCTGTCTGTTGAAGCAACTAAATGCAATAAATCTGCATCAGTAAGTCCCTTAAATGCAAAATCTATATCTTCGCTATCTGGATTAAAAGTTGCCGTGCTTGGGTGAACAATAGCAGGTCTTTCAACAAAGGTCATAAAACTCTCGCCACCCACGTTTACCGTTACTGTGTCAATTGCAAACTCTATGGATGTGTCAGTATCGCCTGTGTGATATATGTGTTGTGCAGTATAAAGATTAGCCCCTGTTAAAGTCCCTGCGGTTGTTAACCTTCCATCACCCAAATCAAGGCTATAAGAAGCATCGCTGCTATCAACAGTCAAATCGCCATCAACATCAACTGCAAATGTTATAAAGGAAGTGGCATCGTAGGAGAGTTTTAATTGTGTTCCTGCCTTAAATATTTCTACTCGTTCATCTGGGTCTGTTACACCAACACCAAAATTGCCGTTCTTGAGAACTGTTAAAGCGTTGGCACGAGCAACACCACTTGTTCCTATACCTATTTCAAAAAGTGGGTCTGTGGCTACCCAAGAATCGGCTGTCCCGCCACCTACATTCCACCTTCCAAGAGCAACAGAAATATAGCTTTCAGCATTCGTATATCTGCCCATTGCTGTACTATAAATCCCACTTGCTATTGTACGACCGCCTATTGCTGTACTATACATCCCATTTGCTGTTGTGCGATTGCCCATTGCTGTACTACCAAGAGCGGCTGCTGTTGTGATGATACCTGTCGCTAAACTCGCATCGCCGCTTGCTGTTGTGCCATCACCCATCGCTACAGAATAATCTCCTATATTTGCTGCGTTCCATTGTGTCCCACTAACATCTCCTGCCCTAAAAGCTGCTTTGTCTGGTATCCACATCAATCTTGTACCAGCACCAGAAGTGGGCGTATCTCCTGTAGTGCCATCAATCCAAAGACCACCGCCGCTTAACTTTATAACTCCATCAACAAGGTTATCTATTGTCTCACCATTGGAAAACCGTATCTCGGCGGTAGCAAACGTACCCCCAGAAAAATCTATACCATAAGTAAATGCCTTGTTTCCGGCGGATAGATTAGTTCCTTTGAAATATATTCCAGATGTTAAAGCCTGACCGTTTCCACCAACGGCTTCATTTTCAAGATAAATACCATAGCCTGAATTGGAAAAATATCCTTCGGTTGCACTGTCTCTGGTATGAGTCCTGACGTGAAGAATTCGTAAATCAGTAACAGTATCTTTGGCACTCCATTCGGTGTTTATCAAAGCGCCACGCATCGTGCCAATAGTAGCAGCGTTAGTGGTTGCTTTTCCAATAGCCTCAGCGACAAGACCATTGAGAACCCCAACATTTATATCATCATTATTTGCAGCTTGAAATAGTCCGCCTTGAAATTGAGCGGCAGTATCGGTAGTTACCGCAGAAGCTCTGGAACGAATACCAGTCGCATTATAATTATTTCCTGAGTAGTGAATCTCAAAGCCGTACTCTCTCGTAGCCGTTACGTCAATTGGAGAAGCAAAGGAACCGGCAGTAACTTTACCAGGCACAGCTAAAGGGTCGGTTATAGCTAAAGTAACCGAACCTACATTGTCAGTAACAGAAATTTGATTTGCTGTTCCAGAGATAAAGGCGGTCAAGTCAGCAACAGAAGCCAGCTTCTTATTGGCATCTGTCTGAACTAACTGACTTGCTGTTAGGTCGGTCAAAGTGAAAGACTTAAAGGTTGGTGCTTTATCCTGGTCGAGTTTGTCGGCCAATTTCTGGACAGCCAGTCTTGTCGCCGTATCTTTTATCGATGATGTCGATACTCGTCCCATCTTAAGGCATCCTCCCCATACCCCTTTGGAAAAGCTCACCAAAACCTGTCGGTTGTTTCGTTGGTGTTTGACCGTATACTGTCGGGTATTTCTTTTTCAATCTTTCCTGAATTATACCCTTTTCAGAAGGAGAAGGAGCGGCTACTGATAATGCTCCTGGTGTTCCATAATAAGTTCCTCGTATTGGGTCGCTCCACCATCCTACTCTACCCCCTCCGGCAGTAGGCGTAGGTGTCGGTGTCGGTGTCGGCGCTGTTGGCGATGGCGTTCCTCTTGTAGTACCATAACTTACTTCACCTACTTCGGTATCACCAATCGGAAATTTAGATTCCGCTGTACCAGCCCAAAGAAACGGCCCTCCACCATAACGCGCGCCTCCTGCTGCTCCAACACCTGCTCCGCCATAAGCCGTAGGCGCTGCTTCCGGCCCAGCCGCAGCCTGCGAAATCAATTGTGAAATCAGCCCGTAGTCGGGGTAAACATCTTCAATTCTCTCCAAGAACCCCGCCTTACCAAGCTGTGCCTGAGAAAGTCGTTCCATTTTAATATCTTCGATTCTCAATCTTCCCGGAGCGCCGACCTCCGATTCCCACGCCCTGCCGAGACCGCCGCCCACTTCCGTACCGTACAGTCCCGCCGAAATCATTCGCTGCGCGCCTGCCCCGACCTCTCTGACCTTCTGTGTTTCCAAAAGAGCTTCGGCGCTTCTGCCGTAAGTTCCTTCGGGGCCGTATCGACTGATAATCTCATCGAAGATAGATTCTATGGTTGCCTGACGACCGGCAGTTCTTGCTCCGGCGATTCCCGCCTGTTCTTGAAGTTGTGCAATTATCTTATTTATAGCTTCCGTTTGTAGTGGCATCTTTAACCCCTTTCAAATTTTGCCTGCGGGTTCGACGTTGCCGAATAATTTTTCTAAGGCCCACGTTTTGCTTGCAGTATTGTCAGCCAATTTTATACCTAACCACGTTCCCCGCATCCGCTGTCTGACTTTGTTCTGTTTGCCTACAGTTGTCCAGCTTCCCGTAGCAAAGGCAGTTGCACCGCTTGTAATACTATTTAGGACTTCTTCGGCATTATCGCCTCTGTATAAACTCCAGGTTACTGAATCGGTATCGCCACCACTACCGCCGCCTGCCGTTATTGCGGTAAGTGATGTCAGTTTCCCTTCGCGTTCTGAATCCGGCGCAATCTTTTGTAAGATGGCACAATAGCTGCTGATGGGGGTAGTCGAAGCTGTCGTGGCGTCATTCAATGTTGAATCGTCAAACTCGCGGATATAACCATCGTTGCCGCCCAACAGGAATTTTTTATAGGTATCATCAGTGGCTTGATAATAAAAAGCAGAGAATATCCCGCAGGAAGCCGGATAACTTTCGGGATAAAAGCCCTGCGTGGTCAGGTCGAACCAGTAGCCGGTATTAGTGCCATCCGATAAAAGGGTTCTGGTAATCATAATTCCATAATTAAACGGGTCGTAACCCAATACAACTCTATGCAGGGATTTGTCCAAATCCAAATCTGAAATCAGGTTCGGAAGATTGAGTCTTGATATATTCTCCGGCGGCGGCATAGCGCCACCTAAAGGTACGCGGTATATGCCATCATTGCCGAGAAAGTATAGATTGCCCATATCGTCAATACACCACGCCTGCGCTCCCCATATTCCTGTGGTTAATGATACTTCCGCCAACTGACCGCCAGCTGTCGGGTCTCCTATAATAACCCAGATGGAATTAACGCAGCCTTGCACCAAAAGGTCATCTTTGTAAGGAATGGCGGCGGTGTGTATATCGCCAATTTCCCCCACGTCCGCATCACCGCCACTCACACCCGAAAGCGGGTCTCCAGAATCGTAAACAACGCTCCAAGGATTTTCGACCTTGCAAAGCCACCATTGATGAGGTCGTGTGGAATCGCCACTAAGATATAACCTGCCTCGATACAGGCAAACTATAGTCGGCTGGCTCGGCATCGTTCCATAAGTATCGGAATCACCGGCATAGACAGTCCAGTCGTACCAATGCGGCGGAGCGTCTTCTGCGGCATTAAGAACGAAAGTAACATCATCTGTGGTTGTTATCGTTCCCTTTACAGGGTCGTTATCGGGAAATGTGGTCGTAGTCGTTCTGTAGCCATAGATATTGCAAGCGCCATCGGTCGCATCAATATAATCAACTATCATCGAAGCCCCCGAAGTGCCAGTAACGATTGTTCCGTGTAATGGAATTACTTTATTGGCTGGCAGAATATCACCGGTAGTTAATTTCGTATTTATAAAATCAGCGACTTTGAGATTGGTCTTGTTGGCTATAAAGATTTTTTGATAGGCTTCACAGGCGGTTAGGGGGTTCGTGCAATTTATATCATCATTAGCATCAGTAAATTCTTCCATTGTTCCGGCAGATGTTTCATACCAGAACTCGTTATTGGCGATAGCGACTAACGCTTTAGAGTAAGTCTTATCAACAGGCGGTGCGAAAGGGCCATAAGTTTCAAACCGCAAATCTGCCGTACTTATACTATCCCACACAACCCCACCATCACTTGAATCGCTCTCACCGCCATTTGCGTAAGGATTTCCGGTCGCAGCAACCCAGTTTACATAATTGCTCGCATCGGCATCTAAAGCCCTTACTACAATGGCGTATTGTGTACCCGCAACTAAAGCGTAAGAAGTGGTAAAGGTGAACTCTACTAATTCTCCACCACTTGCAGTGGAAATCGCACTACAATCGACTGTGCCAACACATAAATCCGCCCCAGATGGTTTACTTGCGGAGATAGCACGAATAGAAACTGTTACAGTCCCAAGAGTATTGGTGCGTTTCAGGCGCACTTTTACACTGAGAATTGTATACGAGGCGCTGGCTGTAAAAACCTGAGCTTCCCATTCATCCCCATATATCACATAATCGTTTGTACCACTGGTATCGTAATAATCTTGTAAGGTAGACATATCAATCCACAGTCGTAACTGAACCTAACCAAACAATAGAATTTATATCGCCGCCGATTTGTTGCGAGTAAGCCTTTTTCAATCCTGGCCGCTTACCAATTCTCATACGCTTTTCCAAGACATCTCTTGGTCTGATATTCAGAGCATAAGGTGTCGTTGCAATTTCTTGCGATTCGACGGGGAGGATTTCGCTGAAACCCTTGATTGGGACGTTGATGTCAATATACATTATTTTTTATCTCTCAATTTTCTTATTTCAGCCTCGGTAAGTCCAGACCTTCTTAATCGCCTTTCTACGGCTTTGGTTCTTACAGTCCTGAATTCGGCTTTGACTGCTGGTTTTCTTTTCCTTCGCCTCATCGGTTTCGGGGCGGTGATTCGCTGAGATTTCTGCCACTGAACGAAAGTCTGGGCTTGCCTCAATTTCCCAGCCCTTTTTAGTCGGTTGAAATACCGAGCGTATTTCTGTTTCTCTGCCGTTTCTCTTCTCATTTTTCGTCTGAAAAGTGCCATAGTAATCCCCTGAATTAACGCCGATACAAAATATCAACTGTGTCGCCATCCGTTCCACCAATAAAATAAAGACGATTCAAGTCGTCTATTGGTATGCGCAGGTACATTTCATTTTCAGAAGCCACTCCCTGCTCCGGAACTTTGATTCCTGTATCGTCCGTGCAATCTGTACCGATTGTTACTTTAACGGCGGAAGTATTTGCAGTTGGGCAGGAAAGCCAAACTTCCCGACAGGGTACAGAGGTAGCGCCCCCCGTGCTCGTTCCACCCCTAATCTGATAGGGGTCTGCCGGTATGGTAACGCGGTTTGAGCCACCATCGTCAGAGACAATGTTTAATCTTAAATTGGCAAACTTTGACATAATTTCACTTCCTGTATAAAATATCTACAACATCGTTCTGGACTGCACCGATAAAGTAAAGCCTGTTCAAGTCGTCGATTGGTATGCGCAGATACATAGCGTTTTCGTTAGCCAACCCCTGTTCAGGGACTTTGATTCCTGTAGTTGCCGTGCAGGCCGTTCCGATTCTTACCTTGATACTTGAACTGCCTGACGGACAGGAAAGCCACGCCTCTCGGCAAGGTACGCTCGTAGCGCCACCTGTGCTCGTCCCGCCTCTTATCTGGAAAGGGGTCGCTGGAATAGTTACACGATTTGAGCCACCGTCATCGGAAACAATATCCAGTGTTAAATTAGCAAATTTCGACATAGTTATTCTCCTTACACTGGCAACTCAAGATTCGTTGAAAAGTAAAACACTTCTACCGTCATCTCTCCTGCCGAAATAATACTCCAATCAGCAGTACTCTCGGTAGCAACCAATAAAATGCTATTTGCTGCGGCTTCGGCGTTCATACCTGCATCAGTCGTAATAAAAGCAGCAAGAACACGCTGGGCAGCGGCAGTAGTAACAGTAAAGATGCTATGCGTAGTGTTGCCACTATAGCAATCTGCATCACCACCGTCGCCGATTGCCAAGGTACAGGTACTAACTGAAGTGCCGGTAAACGCCGTTTTCACGGTAACTTTCGAGCCGATAACAAAGCTGCCTGCCGGAATACTATCGGTTAGTGTTAATGTACCCGTAGTTCCGGCATCAGTAAAATCGCTATAAGAAATATCCTGAGAGACCTTCCTGATTCCCATCCCGACACTGCTTCTTTCGAGTTCTACGTTCACTGTGTTTGAAGACATAGTTATTCTCCTTAGACATTATGCTTCTTCTTTGACTGGCAATTCGAGATTGGTCGAAAGATAAAACACTTCTACAACCATCTCGCCAGCCGATACATCAGACCAATCGCCGCCAGTGCCGGTAGCAACCAACAGAATGTCGTTGTCCGAACCTTCGGCAACTATACCGCAATCACCGTTAATAAATGAAGCCTTAACAAGATTGTCGGCAACGGTAAAAATATCGTGTGTACTATTACCGCTGTAGCCATCGTTATTACCGGCGTCGCCGATTATCAAGGTACAGCCAGTTGAATCGCCGGTAAATCCGGTTATCACCCTAACTTTTGAACCAAGTACGAATGAACCTGCCGGTATGGAATCGGTTAATGTCAAAGTTCCCGTACCATTTGCATCGGTAAAATCACCGTAAGCAATATCTTGAGAGACCTTGCGGATTCCCATACCGACCTCGCCTCTTTCGAGTTCCACATTTATCGTTCCCGCGCTCATAATTTCATCCTTTCATAACTAAAACTGATTAGCATAGATATCGTCTCCGCCGATTAAAGGCCGGAGATACTTTTGATACGCCCTTTGCGTAACGCTTGGGTCGAGGTTTTTGCCAATACCGTCAGCAACGTCAGATGTGTCGGCCTCAATCATCTTTTGAACCATACCCATAGCTAATTGGGTGTGGATTCCGACAACATCATCTTCCTGCTGCTCCGCCACCGACAAGGCCAACTCTAAAATTGCCTCGGCAGCGTTCATACCACCTACAAAGTGGTCTGTCGTGTTGGATGGTTTCGGCGGCTGGATTATGTAGGTGCAATGCAGAACGTAGCTGCTTTGAGCGGTAGGCCAGAACCATACCTCTTGAAACTGCCCTGCGACAGAATCGAACTTACCCGCTACTATAGCAAAATGTGTGGGATAGCTGGAAGTGTCGCCTCTGGCACGCTGCTCCAAGATAAAGTCTTTGGTAGTCTTAACGAGCGGTGGATAGCCGCTGCTAAAATCGTGCTTGAAGTTCATCCACAACCTGTCGAAGTCGGGCGGTAAGACAATCCGCCAACTACCCGAATTGACTTTAACGGTATAGTTTTGTTTTAGGAAGCTCCAGATATGGCTCTTGCCAGTTCTGGGATTTACCGGATTAAGATATTGACGATAAGCCCTGTAGGTGATGTCTTTGACGGTAGTCAAGTCCTCGCCGGTCGGTGCAGTTCCGGTGCTTGAAATCGCCAGAAACTCTGCGACCTTCTGCCAGATTTCACTAAAAGTTAATTCCAAACTTGCCATAACAACCTCACTAAATCAGGTGGAGTCCCACTGGTATCGGCCACCAATGAGAAACTTTGCCGATAAAGTTTCCACCTGACTATAAAGGAGACCAGAAAATGCCTAAATCCTTTTTAAGACAACCTGCCTCAATCGCTAACTTCTTCCATTTCACAAACGCGCTTGATTAGCTCGTTGTATCTCGGCCCGCCAAGAGCAACTTGTCCCGCCGCAGGATTGTGTTCCTTTGCGATGAACTTATCGAAAACCTTTTTGATTTTCTCTTTTTCAGCGGCGGTCAAATCTATACTACCATCCTGACAAGCCTCGATTTTATCGGCCAACTTCAAAGCGTCGTAAGCCTCGGTAAGACCCTGAAAGATGCCAGGCGCTCTCAAAAGTTCCCGCAATTCCGTTTTGACATCCAACAGTTCTTTGCCGGACTTGAGTTCTCTTTTGCCGTCTTCGACTTCCCATCTTTCAAAATCCACATCGTACTTCTCTAAATTCATTCGGTACAACATTTCTGTCTCCTTTATGTTTTTACTTTTACATTAAACTCCAAATTACCATTGTGGTTTACCAGCCAAGCAAGAGAGGCGGCCTGTCCCTGGTTGAGATTCAAGCGTGAGATAATAATAACATCTCCCGCATTTGTCAGAGTGGTAAACTTTACATCATCAGCCTTGGTAGTAAACGTAACTTCTTCTTCAATCTCCGGCATAGCTTACCTCTTTTTCTTTTTGGCTTTTGGTTCAGGTTGCTCAGGTGTTTTTTGGACGCCCGTTCCTTCGCAGGCATCACAAACATCTGTCTTGGGGTTTACTACAGCCCCGCATTTGTCGCACTTTTCCATAATTTATCCTTTCAAAAAGGCTGGTTGATTTTTAGGCTCAACCAGCAAAGCCAAGTTTCACATTACCCAGCAGCAGTTCCACAGGGAATATACCAGGTTTGTTCTGAGCCAGGAGGGCCGACCTTAAAAGCAATTTTGCCAGCCACAGTTACACTGCTCGCACCTGTCAAAGCAATATCCTGTATTTCATTGCAAGCAAATAATCCGTCAGGGTGGTCGCCTCCGCCATCACAGATGAACGTAATCATATAGTGGCCATCGCTCGGAGTATTAGTGCTATCTAACTGACTTCTAACACAAAGAGGACTGATTCTTTCACAACTTGCTAAATTTGCCCCGCTTTCGTAAAGGCCAACTTCCACAACATAAATCTCGTTGACCTGAGTTCCGCCTGTTAAATTCATCCAAAACGAAGCGCCAGCGGTTTCTCCACTAAGAACACCCGTAACATCCGCCTGAACATACAAAGCCAAACCATAACCCGTTGCAGCACCGGTTCCGGTCATTGCTCCCTTAACTTCAAGAGCAGTAAATCTACCGGAAGTTTGAGCAGAAGTAACATTGATACTGTTTACTACAATATCACTTGTGCCAAGACTTGTTGCGACACTCAAAGCAGTACCGGTATGGTTTTGGTAGATAAACTCACTCGGACAAAGTCGAGCAAGAACAATATCAATATTCTTACTCATCGTGCCGGTTTCCGTAGCTACAAAAGTGCCTGTGAAGTAAAAGTGAGTGGAATCAATGTAGGTAACTGTATGAGTTCCATTGTAATCCGCAGTCGCAGTTATCTTCACACCGGTTGTACCAGCCAGCAAGAGGTGAGTTGAAGTCGCTCTCACTGTTCCGGCCACAGTTCCACTATAATCGGAAAAAGCACTAATACTTGCATCGGCAACATCTGACAACGCCCTTGTCTCTTCTGAAATCGCCACCGGACGGCCTTGATTGGCCGATAACGGTTGCGTCAATTCCTGAGAATCGGTTTCAAGAGAAAGAATCGTTATACCTGTAGTACACGCCACACTTGCACGAACTGGCACTATCGCACCGTTAGGCTTATAAATATCGAGCCACCTCGTAGCCAATGTTGCAATGGATTTATTGCACCAAGGGCCAGCGGCAACTACACCGGCAAACCACAGAAGGTTATCGGTGTAAGGCAACTCAACAGTTAAAAACTTTCCTTCGTTCTGATAGCCTTCGGGGGTGGTAGCGCCTTTGACGTTGGTTGCCTTGTTGAGACCCAAAATGTTGTTCGTGGTATCGAACATATAGCACACCGGCATACCTTCGTAAACGGTAACTGCCGAGCCGCTCCGATTATAAAAACCAACTGTCTTTTTGCGAATACTCGCAATATTTGTTCCAAATTGAACTAAACTCATTTTTTTTCCTTTCTAAAGAAGGTGATAAAATATCAACGGATTAGTTTCACAAATAACATCTCTTACTGTTCATTGACAAGAAATCCGCACATTCTGCGGTCTTCGACCTTCATCTGATACTCGGTATGCAAGTCAACCGTTAAGACAAGAGACTGGCTATCTCTTTGGCGGGGTTTGCCGACATTGAAATCCCAACCTCTCAAAACGACCGGATAAATCAACTGGTGATTGACCCCGAAAATCGGGTCTGTGCCATAGGTGTTGTCGCTGGCCGTATCGAAGATGGGCACATACTGGAAGTCCATATTCCTAAACTGCGGGGCAAGCTGGTAATGAACATTCGGACGAGCGCCCATTTGGTCGTCGGCCTTTGCGTAAAGAGCGGCGATATTCTTAATCACGTTGTTGGATGTATAGAGTGAGAAGTTAATCGAACTCTTTACATCGTGAGCGCCAGGTTGTTTCGGCCCTACGAAGTTAAGTTTCTGGCAAGCCTCGAAGAGCATCAGGAACAGCGAATCGTCCAAATCGCCATCGTGGTCGGCGTAATAAGAAGCCCAGCGAGCGTTAGAGGTCGCACTTGAAGCAATTCCACCAACATTAAAGGTCGATGCATCGCTGCTGTAATGACCGCTATAGCCTGTCCAGCCGCCGGTAGAGCCGTTAGTGCCGTAAGGCAAAAACGCAGGCAATCCGTGCGGATGGTCTTTGTCGGTCGAAGCCGAAGGATTGGACACAAGCGCCTCAAATACCTCATCGGCAAATTCGCGATAGGTGTTTCTATACAGAAGTTGCATATCATCGTAAATCTGGGCTTCGCCTTTGTTCATAGCAAGCTCGATTGCGTTGTACGAAAAGTTGGTCGATGCGTGTACCCAGGGAAGCGTCCATTTCTCGGTCAGGTTGAGCTTGTTGTAGGTCTCTTCCGCCCAGATGCCCCTGTGTCCGGCATTGCCTTCATCTTTCAGGGCGACAAGTCCTTCCAGTTTATCGCCTGTGGTCGTTTTTCTTGACGACCAAAGCGTATTAAACAGCGAATAGTTGTGATAGGTGTACGTCATTGGTAACTCACGTCTTTGAATATCCTCAAGCGTAAGATTCATAATATCTATCGCTTGGTCGATTGTGATTGTTTCCATAATTAACCCTTTCAATCAAAAATTTTAGTAGCCTTTCACTCCCGTCTTGGCGTAAGCCGCCTTAACGACATCGGCCTTTCGTTCATCTTCTTCGCCTTCGGTGTATTGCCTTTGAACATTTTTTTCGCTTCGTTTGGGAGTGAGTTTGGTTTCCCTTTTCTTCAAATCCTTAACAACTTTTTCGCGGGTCTTTTTCTCTGTGGAAGCGCCTTTATACCACTGCAACGCTTCTCCCATTGCCTCATCGAAGGTCGTACCCGCTTTCCGCAATTTGACCGCCATACCCCAGACTTTAGACCTCGCATCGTAAGATGGGCCTATCGGCACAATTCGGCCATCTGGGAATCGAGGCATATCGGCGGTTTTCCCGAACTCCTCGAATTCTTCAGCGTTCTTATCAAACATTTTGTTTGCCAAGTTCTCCATATTAACATATTCCTGAACCGCTTTATCAGCTTTTGTTTCATCAGAACCCTTTTTCAAAGTAGTTATTTCAGTCGTAAGGGTATCGACCTTATCAACGAGAGGCTTAACTATCTTTGCAAACCGTTCATCTTTCAAAAGCTCGTCCAGTAATTTAT
>SDBS01001046.1_pt1 | contig 27971 bp, 22 predicted proteins | sample 2277091 | NCBI WGS metagenome assembly SDBS01 (sample SAMN10404972, study PRJNA504765) | marine sediment metagenome | isolation source: marine sediment core GS10_PC15, 163 cmbsf | place: Arctic Ocean: Southern Knipovich Ridge | collected 2010
GGTTCTGCAGTGGCTTCTTCAGGTTCTGCAGTGGCTTCTTCAGGTTCTGCAGTGGCTTCTTCAGGTTCTGCAGTGGCTTCTTCAGGTTCTGCAGTGGCTTCTTCAGGTTCTGCAGTGTCCTCTTCTGGCATTACGCTGTCCTCTTTTCGGTCTACGCTGTCCTCTTCTGGCATACCCTTACCTCCTTCTGTCTGTTAGAACTGGAAAGCTCACCCCAAAATATAATACACCACCTAGAGTTTGTCAACAAACAAGAGAGTATTACCTACGCTAGGCAGCGCGGGCAAGGGCAAAAGCGAAAATCTCTCTTGTTTCAAAGGTCCTTAAGAGCCTGGCCGCTTCTCTAAGGGTGGCCCCCGTTGTACACACGTCGTCCACCAAAAGGATGGTTTTGCCCTCGAAAGAACTGCCATCCTTGACCCTGAAAGCGCCCTTCACATTAGCCGCTCTTTCCTGCTTGCTGAGCTTCGTCTGGGATTGGGTTTCTTTAACCCTCAAAAGAGAGCTGTGGGCTAGCTTCACTTCCAAGAATCTGGACAGGAAGCGAGCTAAAAGATAAGCCTGGTTAAATCCCCTCTGTTTTAATTTCTTTCGATGCAGGGGAATGGGAATAATCTCATCAACCTGAGAAAAAGCCAGAAAGTTCTGCTCCAGAAACCTGGGCAAAATCCTCTCTATTTCCAAGAATATTCCTTCTTTTCTCTCATATTTAAGAAGATGGATAGCCTTCTTCATTACACCTTCATAAAGGATGGGAACAAGCAGCCTCGTGTAAAGAGCAGGTTCCCTAAAACATTCTCTACACAGAAGGCGAGAGGACTCCCCAGGGATCTGGCAAGAGGGCAAGGGTTTGCTGCACCTCGAACAATAGGCAGGCATTATCCACTTGATCTTGCTCCAGCAACCGGTACAAATGAAGGTACGATTGAGAGGCTCCAACGATTTTTCGCATATTCTACACTCAGCAGGGAAAAAAAGGCTTACTACTCCCTCCACTATCTTCTTCATCACCATTCATTTCTCAAGATATTCAAGAGGAACAAAGGCATCACGAGATTCCTATTGAAATCACAACGACTCGGAACCACTATACTGAGGGCGCTTCCAATTGTCAACTTCCACGTTGCGTCTTCCTGATGCGACCAGGAATGTGTGAGTATTCTCCCGGATTCACGCCGTGCCAACCGTGCCTTCCTTCAGGACGAGCAAAGCGACGTGCTCTACCGGCTTTTGAAGTTTGGGAGAACAGCCAGTAGAAGAAATTAAAGCTTCCGTGTAGCGACGCAGGGCACGAGTCCCGAAGTGTTCTTCACAGTTTCGAGGCACATCTTTCCGAGGTGACATTCGGGACATGCTTGCCGTCGAAGACGGGAAGATCCGTTCCTGTGGAGCAAGGAAAAATCGTGCCGAGATACCTCTTTGCCACCAGCAAACTATTGATGTACGAGAAAGACAGAACTTTATTCTTACTAGTTTCGAGGCACATTTTTCTAAAGGTGACATTCGGGACATGCTTGCCGTCGAAGACGGGAAGAGGGTTCCTGTGGAGCAAGGAAAAATCGTGCCGAGATACCTCTTGACAAGCTCGCAATTTGTGTTAAAGTACCCAAAAATAAAATATGGTGAAGAGAATTGTCGGTAGAGGTTCTCAGCGAACATGTGCTGGTTCTCAATGGGTCGTGGCAGGCCGTTGACACATGTTCTGTCAGAAGAGCTGTGTGCCTTCTCTACCTGAAACACGCACAGGTAGTGGCAAAGGACGGGGGTTCTTTTTATACCTTTGGTTTCGAGGATTGGAGAGATTTTTCTCGGAATACCTCTGATGGCGATGATATGATCAGAACCATCAGCTACAATCTCAAGATACCTCGTATTATCCTCCTGCTCCTTTACGACAAACTCCCCCCTTGGGAGGTGAAATTTACCCGAAAGAACATCTACAAGAGAGACAATAACATCTGCCAGTATTGTGGAAAAAGATTCCAGCCGGAGGATCTCAATTTGGACCACATCCTACCTTCATCCCGGGGCGGCAAAAATAGTTGGGAAAACGTTGTCTGTTCTTGTGTCCCTTGTAATCTGCGCAAGGCCAACAGAACACTGAAGGAGGCGGGGATGAACCTCATCAGAATCCCTCGAAAACCGGCCTGGAGAGCTTTTGTTAAGGATAATTTCGCCGGAGTGAGAGAGGAGAGCTGGAAAGATTTTCTTGATGTAGCTTACTGGAATGTCGAACTAGAAGAGAATAAGGAGTAGAGAAATTGCGCCCTATTGCACAGAGCCGTCTTGCTGGGATAAAAGTTTTCAAAAGTGGAAAAGTACGTGATATTTATGATCTGGGAGATCAGCTTCTCATGGTGGCTACGGACAGAGTCTCAGCCTTCGATTGCATTCTCCCCGATCCTATCCCCTTCAAGGGGAAAGTCCTAACAGCTCTATCCTCCCTGTGGTTCAACCGAACCAGAAATACCATTCCCAATCACCTCATCACCACCAGTTTAGAAGATTACCCTTCCAACCTGCTCAAGTTTCGGGATATCCTGGAAGGGAGATCCATGCTCGTGAAGAGGAGCGAAGTAGTCAAAATTGAATGCGTAGTAAGAGGCTATCTCGCTGGATCTGCCTACACGGAATATCAAAACTGTGGTTCCATCTGCGGCGTCACCCTGCCTTCAGGCTTGAGAGAAGCGGATCCTCTACCTGAACCCATTTTCACTCCAGCTACAAAAGAGGCCAGTGGCCATGACATAAACATCACCAGAGAGAAAATGAGGCAGCTCATCGGAAATGAGCTAGCTGAGAGGCTGGTCGAGATAAGCCTGAAAATTTACAAAAGAGCCAGTGAACTTCTAAAACCCAGAAGAATAATTATCGCGGATACCAAGTTTGAGTTTGGATTTCTCGATGGGGAGTTGATTCTCATAGACGAGCTTCTCACCCCTGACTCCTCGCGATTCTGGTCCACGGGAGAGTATACCCCGGGCCAGCATCAAAAGAGCTTTGATAAGCAGTTTCTGCGGGATTATTTGGAAACCGTGGATTGGGACAAAACTCCGCCCGCTCCTCACCTTCCTGCCCATATTATCAAAAAGACAACTGAAAGATACCTGGAAGCCTATCAAAGAATTACAGGAAATAAGTTGGGTATGTGACCATCACCGGATGCACCTTCCCGAGGTACGTGCCCCCGCTCACAAATCTGAGTGATCGCCCATGGCCTTGACCTGCTTTTTTTGAGACCTCCTTACCCCCCTAGGTTTTCCCTGGACTTAAGGGAGAAATACTGTCACAGCCAAGAGACATTGACAAGGAGCATCCCGGGTCTATAATTAGCATAATTTGAGGACAGAGATGAAAATAAAAGCGTCGCAAATAGATAAATTACAGGAAATGCAGAAAAGATACGAAGAGCTTCATCGCTTGCTCTCGGATCCCGGGGTAGCTCGAAATAGAAACCTCCTGCAAAAATACAGTCGGGAGTCCGGCAAGTTGGAAGAACCCCTTTCTCTTTGGCAAAAATACAGAACGCTTCAGGAAGAGATGGGAAAGCTGGAAGAAATCCTTGTCGATGAAGAAGAGGAGAAGGATATCAAAAAGCTAGCCGCAGAGGAACAGGAAAAATTGAAAAAGGATCTGGAAAGCCTGGAACAAAAGCTCTTAAAGGTTCTCACTCCTCAAGATCCGTATCTTCAGAGAAATGTCATTATGGAAATCCGGGCAGGCACAGGAGGGGATGAAGCAGCATTGTTTGCTGCTGATCTTCACAAAATGTACAACCGGTTTGGCGGAAAAAAGAGTTGGAAAATAGAAAACATGGATCTTCATGCCACCCCCAGGGGAGGAATTAAGGAAGTCGTCTTCGCCATTGAAGGCAAGAATGTGTTTGAAACCCTGAGGTTTGAAAGTGGGGTACATCGGGTACAGAGAGTTCCTGTTACCGAATCGAGTGGAAGAATCCATACTTCAACGGTTACCGTGGCTGTTCTTCCCGAGCCTGAGGAAATAGAGATTGAGATTAGTCCAGATGATCTGAGAATAGAGACTTTCCATTCCAGTGGAGCCGGTGGGCAACATGTCAACGTAACCGATTCTGCAGTGCGGATCATTCACATCCCCACAGGGGTGACCACTCAATGTCAGGATGAGCGCTCCCAGCACCAAAATAAATTTAAAGCTATGCGAATCTTAAGGGCTAAGCTTCTTCAGACGAGAGAAAGTGAGCAACAAAATGAGATCTCCGAGCAGAGAAGAGCTCAAATTGGCAGAGGAGATAGATCCGAGCGAACCAGAACCTACAATTACCCCGAGAGGAGAGTTACCGACCATAGGCATCACGTAACAGTGTACGATTTGGAAAACATTCTCAACGGAGAAATGGATAATCTTTTGGAATCTATCCATGAAAAGATAAGAGAGAAAAAAGTTGTAAGTGAAGCAGGATAAATCCAGATCACTCCTTGATTTCTTGAGCGATGAGACCTCCTCGAAATGGCTATGGGGATTAAGCCAGGAGGCGAAATCATATGTGATAGCAGTGCTGTGGAAAAGAACCCATCTCCCGGTGCTGCTTGTGGAATCGACTCACTCCCAGGCTGATGACATCCATCAGGATCTGTGTGCCTTTCTACAAGGAGAAGAGGGTATTTTTCTTCTTCCTTCCCGAGAGGAGGACCGAAGGGGCGAACGTCTTAAGATTTTCCATGAACTTCAAAGACAGAAGCACCCCTTGGTAGTGGCCTCTCTGCCTGCCATCTTCCAGTTAGTCCCATCTTTATCTCATCTTGGTGACAATATTCGCAGGCTCAGGACAGGAGATGTCCTCAAGCGAGAGAGTCTCCTGAAGTACCTTGTCGACGGAGAATATGAATTCTCTCCTTTGGTCGAAGAGCCGGGAGACTATTCACTGCGAGGAGGTATTGTGGACTTTTTCTCGCCTCTCTACCCTCATCCTATAAGAGTAGAGCTTTTTGATGATAAAATAGATTACATCCGTGAATTCGATCCCCGAACTCAATGTTCGATAAAAAGAAGGAAAGAAATTGTTCTCTCACCGAAAAATGAACTTGCCCTCCTAAAACACAAGAAAAGAGAATTCATCCCTCTATTTGAGATCTTTCCTCATGGTTCCACCATCGTTCTGGACGAACCGGCTCTCCTCGAGAATTGCCTTAGGACCTCAAATCTCGGGCACGTCGTGAACTGGCAAGATCTTCTCCGAAGACCGAGTTGCATCTACCTTTCTACTCTGCTCGAGAAATCGTCCTGGACAAGGGGAGCGTCCACTCTTGCGCTTTCCTCACATCCGTTGACCGCCTATCAAGACCAGTTTGACCTCTTGCTTAAGGACATAAGAAAATGGAGTGAAAGGAAATACAGCATAGTCATGCTGGTTTCCAATCGAGGACAGGGGGAGAGACTGCAAAACCTACTTGCCGAGAAGGGAATGCACATATCTTTAAAAGAGACCTTTCCCCTTCTGGAGACGTCCAACGTTCCTTTCATCGGCATAGGGGACCTACGAAGAGGTTTCGTTTTTGACAATGCTAAACAAGTCTTCATTACGGACGAGGATATCTTCAAGCGCTATACCCAGAGAAGAAAGAGATGGGTGGATACGCAGGGACAAGGGATTAGAACGTGGGCGGAACTCAAAGAAAGTGATTACGTGGTTCACATTGATTACGGAATAGGCAAATTCACAGGAATAAAAACTCTCAGGGTCGAAGGACGCGAGTGTGATTACTTTCAGATAAACTACAAAGCATCTGATCGTCTCTATGTGCCGATCGATGCTGTGGATCGTTTACACAAATATGTTGGGGACTCTAGCCATCCCCCTCCCACTTACAGCCTGGAGGGAGGATGGTGGAGATTAGCCAAGAAGAAAGTCAGGAAAGCCGCCCATGAACTTGCCGCTTCTCTACTTCATCTGTATTCGATTCGAGAGACTCTCCCAGGGCATGCTTTTTCCCCTGATTCGAATTGGCAGCTGGAATTTGAGGCTTCATTTCCCTATCAGGAAACTCCCGATCAGCTCAAGGCATCTGGGGAGGTGAAGAAAAATATGGAAAAGAGCGATCCAATGGACGTATTGGTCTGCGGCGATGCTGGGTACGGCAAGACAGAAGTTGCTATGAGAGCTGCATTCAAAGCAGTCATGGACAACAAACAAGTAGCAATCCTGGTTCCTACTACCCTTCTGGCGGAGCAGCACTATCGCACCTTCAACGAAAGAATGGCCTCCTACCCCATCACCATTGAAATGCTATCCCGTTTTCAAAGACCTGGTGAGCAGCAAAGAGTTATTCAAGACTTGAAGACAGGAAGAATAGACATTATCATTGGAACGCACCGGCTCATCCAGAAGGACGTGCAGTTTAAGGATCTTGCCTTGATAGTAATCGACGAAGAACAACGGTTCGGAGTAATTCACAAGAAAAAGCTGAGGGAATTCAGAAAATTAGCTGATGTTTTGACCCTTAGCGCCACCCCTATTCCTCGTTCTCTGTATATGTCCCTGGTCGGTTTGAGACCCATATATACAATGTTCACTCCACCCCAGGAAAGGCAGGCCATAGAAACAACGGTCACTGAATACAACGAGGATCTGATAAAGCGAGCCATTCTTCGCGAGATAAAAAGAGAAGGTCAAACTTTTTATCTTTATAACCGCATCAAGGACATATACCGGGTAGCGGAAAAAGTAAGAAAGCTCATTCCCGAGGCCTCGGTGGGGGTCTCACACGGAAGAATGCCTTCGAAGGAGCTGGAAAGAGTCACCAAAGACTTCTTGAATAGAAAATTCAACGTCCTTGTTTGCACGACTATCATAGAGTCAGGCATAGACATGCCCAACGTAAATACCTTGATCGTTGAGGGAGCAGAACAGTTCGGATTGGCTGATATTTACCAACTGAGAGGACGCATAGGTAGAGGTAGGGTAAAGGGATACGCCCATTTTCTTCTTAGCCCCTTCAGGATCCTTACCGAAAACGCACGTAAACGACTGGAAATAATTAGCCAATTTAACAAACCGGGCTCTGGATTCCAGATTGCTATGCAGGACTTAGAAATGAGAGGCACGGGCAATCTTTTAGGAAAAGAGCAGCACGGACACATAGGGGCTATAGGATTCACCCTCTATTCTCAGCTCCTCTCCGAGGAAATAAAGAGACTCAAAGGAGAAAAGGTGAATCCATTTCTGCCAGTGAGTCTAGATCTCAAGGTAGAGGCCAGGATCTCACCCCACTACGTGCCTTACCAGGAACAACGGCTAGATCTTTATCGGCGAATTGGGGAGCTGACTGATGAGGAAGGCATTCTCAAGTTCAAAGGGGAGCTAAGGGATCGGTATGGAAGGCTGCCAGTGGAAACCAGAAATCTAATCGAGCTTCTGCGCATAAAATTCCTGGCCAGAAATCTAGGCATCATCTCTCTCTTAAGAAAAGGCTCTGAGATCTGGGCGAGATTCTCTCCTTTTCGCCCGGTCACTGAGAAGATGCGGATCGAAATTGAGGAGAACTTTTTCGGTGAGATTAAGTTTCTTCCCATGGACGAGAAGCACCTCATTATCTTGATTAAGGACAAGGGAGGAAAGTCGCTCATAGCTCTCAAGAGAGTTTTACAAAGATTAAGGTTTCTGCTATAATGCCTCCGGAGGCCGGAAAGTGAAATCATCTTTCTTTCTTGCTTTTTTGATCTTCCTAGGGGCAGGACAAGCTGCTTATTCCGCCGAGCTTATCGATGAAATCATCGCTACTGTTAACGGGGAAATTGTCACCCAAAGTGAGCTTGTGCTTGAAGTTCACCTCTTGAATCTGAATCCAGAGAGCCCGAATCTAACCAAACAGGTGTTGAGGGATCTGATTAGTAAGAAAATCTACGTTCAAGAAGCAAAAAAGCATGCAATAACCCAAGATTTTCGGTCGGTGGAAAATATCATTGCTGAAAAGAGCAAGGGAATGTCCAGCGAGGAATTTGAGCGAGTACTGGGAGAGAGAGATATATCCCTGGAGGATTATGAAGGCTGGCTGGCAAAAGAGATTATGATTTATGAGCTGAGCCGCCAAAAATCAAAAGAGATAAAGAGAGAAGTAACAGTAGAACAGGAAGAAACCCGGGATTTCTATCTCAAGCTCGAGCAATATCTCGAAGGAACTGAAGGCGAGAGGGAAACGAGAGAATTCTATGAGTTATATGAGGAAGAGCTGCGTCATGCCGGCAAGGTTAAGATGGCCCAGATTCTGGTCCGTAGTGAAGAAGAAGCTGATCGCATTCTTAGCCGAATAAACGATGGAGAAGATTTTTCTTATCTCGCGAAAGAAATCTCTCTCGGTCCAGCCGCCGAAAAAGGAGGGCAGTTAGGATGGGTAGATCCGGCGACCCTGAAGTCTCCTTTGAAAGAGCTCATTGGAAAACTCGAGACCCCTGGGATTATTACGGTAAAGGAGGAAGACCTTTTTCGGGTCATACAACTTCAGGATAAGAGAGAGTTCAGTTTCCGTGAGTATGGGAACAAGATCGAAGAGTACCTGAAGAACGAAAGGAGCGAGGAGGTTTTGAGAGAATGGTTTGAAGATCTCGAGTCAAAGGCGGAAATCCAAATAAACGCGAATCTCACCGGCTAAACTCACTAAGTCAACTCAAACGGATACTGTTCGTCAAAAGGAGAGAGAAGTGGAAAAGTTTGTTATTCAGGGTGGAATTCCCCTCAAAGGAAAACTGAAGATTCGAGGAGCGAAGAATTCTGCCCTTCCTCTTATGTGCGCTTCGATACTTGCCGAAGGGAAATCTCAACTTCTCAATGTTCCTCACCTGATGGACGTGGTAACTATCCAACAGGTCCTGGAGGGTCTCGGGATAAGGGTCACCAAAAAAAACACGACTCTAGAAATTGACTCTACTAACCTTTCCGGCTACAAGGCCCCTCATGAGTTAGTTAAGAAAATGAGAGCTTCTATTTTGATCCTGGGTCCTCTTTTGGCCAGGTATGGAAAGGCCGAAATCTGCCTCCCCGGAGGGTGCTGCATTGGCAGAAGACCGGTCAATCTGCATCTGGAGGGACTAAGAAAACTTGGAGCCAGAATAAAGGTAAAAAGAGGTTATATTGAAGCTTATACAAACGGACTGAAAGGAAACAATGTGCACTTTGATGTTCCGAGCGTGGGGGCCACGGAGAGCCTCATGCTCTCCGCTTGCTTGAGCAAAGGTGAAACTGTTATCAGGAACGCCTCTCGGGCACCAGAGGTGGTAGACTTGGCTAAATTCTTGAGAAAGATGGGAGGTGAGATACAAGGGGAAGGAACCAGCGTAATCAGAATTAGCGGGGTACAAAAGCTAAGACCTGCTCGTCACTCTATCATTCCCGACCGTATTACCACGGGAACTCTTATAATGGCCATCATTGCCTCGGGAGGAGAAGCTACACTGGAGGGAATTCGTCCCGATCACCTGGAGATAATCTTTACCAAACTAAGAGAAATGGGAACAGAGATTGAAGTGAATGGCGATCATGTTCGAGTAAAAGCAGGCGATTACTTAAGGCCGGTCAGGATAAAGACTCTTCCCTACCCTGGGTTTCCTACTGACCTTCAACCTCAAATGACCTCTCTTGCCTGCATTGCCCGGGGAACCAGCGTAGTTAATGAAACCATTTTTGAGAGCAGGTTCGCGCATCTTCCTCAACTTCAAAAGATGGGAGCCAAAACCAAGCAGGAACGAGCAGGAGTAGTGATTGAGGGAATACCCTATCTATCCGGAAATCTAGTGCGGGCCTCGGACATAAGAGGAGGGGCAGCCCTGGTTCTAGCAGGATTGGCAGCTCGCGGAACCACAACAGTAGAGGAAATTCATCACATTGATCGGGGGTACGAAGAGCTCGAGAAGGATCTATCTCGACTGGGAGCTAATATAGTCAGAGTCAAGGAATAGAAATGCTTACCATAGGCAGGAGAAAAAGAATAGGCATAGACCTCGGAACCACCAACACCTTGGTTTATGTTGAAGGCCAAGGAGTTGTATTTAATGAGCCATCGGTAGTAGCCATTGAGAGAAAAACGGAAAAAATCTTGGCCATAGGAAGCGAGGCCAGGGATATGATAGGAAAGACACCGGACAGCATTGTCGCGGTAAAACCAATGGAAGACGGTGTAATAGCCGATTATGATATTGTAGAGGGTACACTAAAGTTCTATATCAAGAAAATCTATGGACACTGGATTTTCTTTCCTCCCTACCTCATGATCTGCATTCCCACCGGGGGAACATCGGTGGAAAGAAGAGCTGTGAAAAATGCTGCCATCAGGGCAGGATGCAAAAGAGTTTTTTTGATTGAAGAACCAAAGGCAGCAGCTGTTGGAGCAAATTTGGATATTACCAAACCCCAAGGGAATATGGTTATTGATATAGGAGGAGGCACCACAGATATTGCCGTGCTTTCTTTGGGGGAAATCGTGGTGGGAGAATGCCTTCGTGCCGGTGGTAACAAGATGGACCAAACCATTATGAGATATATGAGAAAAAGCTACAATCTAGCCGTGGGAGAGGTTACTGCTGAGCATATAAAACGAGAAATAGGATACGCCACCCTGCCCCCAAAAGATGAGCAACTGGAAGTAAAGGGTAGAGATCTGGCCGCAGGATTGCCAAAGAAAATTGAGGTAGGTGCTGAAGAGATATGCAAAGCCCTATCCGAACCCCTGACGATTATAGTGGATGGACTAAGAAGAGTCCTGGAGAGAACTCCCCCGGAGTTGGCTGCGGACATAATCAATAATGGAATTGCTCTCACCGGAGGAGGAAGCCTGTTGAAGAACTTTGACACGCTCATTGAGGAGAACACCGGAATTTCTACCTATCTGGCGGATGATCCCTTATCCTGTGTGGCCATTGGAACAGGAAGAGCTCTGCAGACTATAGATCTCTTGCAGGAAACGCTTGATAACTCAAAGACGTGAGCGGCTAAGAGGGGTTCTACTTTTGATCTCGAGAAGGACTTATGAATGAATAGACAGACTAGATTCATTTGCAAGGACTGCGGTCGTGTTTCCGTGAAGTGGCTGGGCCGCTGTCCCCAATGTGGAGAATGGGACAGTTTCTACCAAGAGAAAACAAGGAAAACATCCTCCTCGAGTTCCTTCCAGGGAAAGACCACCTATAAGTCTCTTCAGGAAATTGGCCAGAAGCAGGGTGAGCGCTACCATACCGGCATCAAAGAGTTCGATCGAACTCTGGGAGGAGGAGTGGTTCCCGGCTCCCTGATCCTCATAGGCGGTGAGCCCGGTATTGGAAAATCCACGCTGCTCCTGGAAGTAGCGGGCCAGCTCGCATCTTCCAAGTTTCCTGTTCTTTATGTCTCTGGTGAAGAGTCAGCTGAGCAGACAAAACTCAGGGCTTCAAGGTTAGGAGTGAATTCACCTCACATTTACCTCTCCTCCGAGACTAATGTGGAGGGGATTGCTGAACTCATGGAAAGATTGAAACCCAAGTTTGTGGTCATCGATTCTATACAGACCATATACCGGGAGGATTTGGCATCCAGCCCTGGTTCAATTTCACAGGTACGAGAATCCGCCGTCTACCTTACCAGAGCAGCCAAAGAAAGAAAAATAACGGTCTTCCTCATCGGCCATGTGACCAAAGAAGGAACAATCGCCGGACCCAGGGTGCTCGAACACGTCGTCGATACAGTTCTCTATTTCGAGCCTGAGCAGAGCCACGAATACAGAATACTAAGATCAGTAAAGAATAGATTTGGACCCACGCTCGAGATAGGGATCTTTCGCATGGAGGAGAATGGGTTAAGAGAGGTCAGCGATCCCTCTCGACTCTTCCTGACAGACTCCTCTATGAGTGAGAACGTGCCAGGAAGCGTAGCAGTCCCCACAATGGAAGGGACTCGGTGTTTCCTGGTAGAAGTCCAGGCACTGGTTGTCTCTTCAAATCTGGCCGTTCCTCGAAGAGTAACTCAGGGTGTTGACTACAATAAGCTCTGTTTACTTTTGGCTGTGCTGGAGAAGAGACAGAGATTACGTTTTTACGACCAAGACGTCTTTATAAATGTGGCAGGGGGGATGAAAGTGCATGAACCTGCCTGTGACTTGGCCATCGCTTTATCTGTTGTTTCCAGTCTCAAGAACCTCCCTTTCTCCAGAAGAACGGTGGCCATTGGTGAAGTGGGATTGGGAGGCGATATCCGGGCAGCCTCTTTCATGGATAAAAGAATGGGTGAAGCGGCTAAGCTCGGGTTTACCCGATGCTTCACTTCCAAAGTGAGATTGAATGAAAAGAACAGCTTTCCCAGCCTAAAGGTAATGGAGTTCACCAAAATTGAGGAGATACTTCAAAACGAGTTCAAAGGGAAAAGAGGCGTTTAAGCCCAAGGAAAATGAGGAGAGTGTACGTGCTTTCCTCAGGCGGATGTCGCCCGGAACTCCCCTAGGACAGGCCCTGGAGATCATTCTTCAAGCTGGAACAGGGGGTCTCATCGTGGTGGGGGATACTCCCAAGATATTGGAAGCCATTGAGGGAGGGTTCAAAGTAGACTGCAGGCTAACTCCTACCGCCCTGGCAGAATTGGCCAAGATGGATGGAGCTATTATTCTTTCTCGTGTTATGGAAAGAATACTGTATGCTAACACACAGTTAGTTCCGGACTACCTTATTCCCAGTACTGAGAGAGGGACCCGTCATCGAGCGGCCGAGAGGATGGCCAAACAAATGGACTGCCCCGTTATTGCCATTTCCCAGACCCGGGGCATAGTCAGCCTGTATCAGGGAGAGGCAAAATATGTGCTGAAAACTGTGCCGGAGCTGATAAGAAGAGCCAGCCAAGCCCTTCAGACTCTGGAGCGGTATCAAACTGCATTTAATGAGATTATGGAGGAGTTGGATACCCTCGAATTCCAGGACTGGGTAAGATTATCCGATGTAACCAGGGCTCTACAGAGAAGTGAGCTAATAAGAAGAATTAAGGAAGAGGTGGACCGCCATATAGTAGAGCTAGGGCTGGAAGCCCGTTTAATAGAGATGCAACTGAAAGAGATTGTTGGCGACACCCTGGTCCAGCTGGGGCTGATTGTCCGGGACTATGCTAAAGAGGATTGTGAGAAGGCGCTCTCTCAACTACAATTGCAGAGCATGGAACAGATTCTAGAATTGACCAATATTATGGCAGCCCTTGGCTACGAAGCCAAAGCTGGAAATCTTGATCTTTCTGTATTTCCCCGGGGATACCGAGCCCTGTCCAAGATTCCTCATTTGCCTCAAGTGGTGGTAGAAAACGTGGTGGATTCTCTCGGGGATCTACCCGGCATTACCAGTGCCACTGCCCTTGAGTTAACGGAAATCAGTGAAGTAGGGGAAAGAAGAGCCACTTCCATCAAACGAGAACTCGAAAGACTAAAAGATAGGGCACTCTTGAATAAATAAGTGAATAAAAAAGGATAAACATATGAAAATAGAAGAAGTCAGACTACGAATATTGTTCATAATACTGGTGGCGATAGTTTGCTACGGAGTTTCGCTAAACCTGCATTTTGGCCCATGGATCCCTGCTCTGGTGGGAGGATGGGTGGCTACTCTCATAGTCGTTGCCGAGCGAGGACTGAGCCGGGCATCGGTAAGAGTTATCATCATTGGAGCCTTCGGATTGACCCTGGGGGTTCTCCTGGCCAACCTCATTGCCTATCCGCTCTTGCTCATTGCCCCGCTCAAATCTTTCGCCCCCTACATTCTCCTTTTGACCAACCTCATTTTTGCTACCGTTGGAGTTACTGTGGCAACAAAAAGAGAGACGGAGATATACAATTTCCTCTTCCGCTCCTCTGAAAAAGGGGGGTCTTCGCAGGGGGTGGGCAAAATTCTCGACACCTCGGTGATCATTGATGGCAGAATACTGGATCTTTGCAAAACCGGCTTTATTGAGGGTACCCTCATCATCCCCAACTTTGTTCTCGGAGAAATTGGGCAAATCGCTGATTCTTCCTCTTCCACGAAGCGAGCCAGGGGAAGAAGAGGCCTGGATATGGTGAATAAGCTCCAGACTCAGCAGAATGTTCCGGTAGAAATTATTGATAAGGACTTCCCTGAAACTAAAGAGGTAGACACCAAACTTCTCAAGCTCGGAAAACTAATGCAAGCAACCGTACTGACCAACGACTACAATTTGAGGAAACTAGCTAAGATTCAAGATGTACAGGTTCTTAATATCAACGAGCTCGCCACCGCCCTCAAACCAGTTCTTCTGCCTGGGGAGAGCCTCAGAATCAACGTCATCAAAGAAGGGGAAAACCCTGATCAGGGAGTGGCATATCTTGAAGACGGAACCATGGTAGTGATCGAAAGGGGTAAGAAATACATCGGCCAACAGACAGAGGTCGCTGTGACCTCTGTTCTCCAAACGACCACTGGCAAGATGATATTCACCGAGGTAAAAGAGGAACCCAGGAGAAGAAGAACCAGAGTAAGAAAAATTGCAGATTGAGGTGATCATTGTCGCAGGAGGATTGGGAAAGAGGCTGGGGGAAACTCCACCGAAACAATTCCTTCTCCTCAAAGGAAAACCTGTCCTGTCCTGGACCATAAGCAAATTCGAAGAATGTCCGCTCGTAGATGGCATAATCCTGGTGATTCCCGCAAAGATGAAGGATTACACACGGGAGCATGTTCTATCACCACACGGTTACGAGAAGGTTAAGAATGTGCTGGAAGGAGGAAAGGAGCGCAAAGATTCGGTGCTGGAAGGTTTGCGGATGCTACAGACAAATACGGACACTGTCCTCGTTCACGATGGAGTTCGTCCCATCATTTCTCAAAAATTGATAATAGAGGTTATTCGAGCAACCCAGAGGTGGGAAGCGGTGGTTCCAGCCCTGCCCATACGAGAGACAATAAAAGAGATCGGCCAAGACAGCCTGGTCGAGACAACACTGGACAGGAAAAAAATGTGTCTCATTCAAACTCCTCAGGGATTCAAAAGGGATCTCATATGCCAGGCCTACGAGGAGGCCAGGAAGCAAGGATGGCAGGCCAATGACGACGCCAGCCTGGTAGAAAGGCTTGGAGTACGAGTAAAGGCAATCCCGGGGGAAGAGACCAATATCAAGATTACCTCGCCTCAGGACCTGGTGGTAAGTCAGCTATTCTTAGAGTAAGCAAAGTTCTGTTCTTTGGCTCTTCTATGGGTTTAACTTCTGCCAAGGTGTTCCTTCGGAACCAAAGTTCTCCTCGGGGGAGGATCAACTTTCTCACCAGAAGCTCCCCACAAGAAATCCTTAGAGTATCTCCTTCGGTAGTGCACGCATTCCCCCGAAGCGTCAGAATGAGGAGGTTCACCAGGCTTTTTTGGAGAATCAATCACCCCGGAATGACTTAAGGAGAGCTAAATGAGAGTCGGCATTGGATACGATGTTCATCCTTTGGTAGAAGGAAGAAAGCTCATTCTGGGAGGCACCGACATCCCCCATGACAGGGGTTTGGCAGGACATTCAGACGCAGATGTGCTTCTGCACAGCATTTCAGATGCCCTCTTAGGAGGAGCGGGCAGAGAGGATATAGGAAATCTCTTCCCCGACACTGATCCACGCTATGAGGGAATTTCCAGTATGAGTATACTGGCCCAGACAAAGAACAAACTCTCCGAGGAAGGATTCAGGGTTCATAACGTAGACGCGGTGATTGTGGCAGAAGAGCCCAGGCTTTCCCCCTATATTCCTCAAATGAAGAAGAACATCGCCCAGGTTCTGGGAATTAAGCCGGACAGAGTGGGGGTAAAGAGTACAACCTCCGAAGGACTGGGATTTTTGGGTAAGAAAAGAGGTATTGCCTGCTGGTCAGTGGTGAGTCTAGAAGAAAAGGAAGACCCTCAGGCATAAAGACATGGCGCTAGTAGTCTACAATACTTTGACTGGCAAGAAGGAAGAGTTCATCCCCCTTAAGGATAAAGAGGTCAATATGTACGTCTGCGGGGTGACTCTCTACGATGAACTGCACCTGGGTCATGCTAGAGCTGCGGTGATTTTTGACTCCATACGAAGGTATCTCGAATACCGAGGGTACCGTGTAAACTACATAACAAATTTCACCGACGTTGATGACAAAATGATCGACCGAGCTAAGGCTCTAGGAATCTCCATCTTCGAGCTAGCCGACAAGTTCATCAAGGAATACACGGAGCAGATGAAGATTCTGGGAGTAGTGGGGGAAAGGGATAGGTATCCTCGTGCTACCAAGTGTATGAATGAAATAATAGATCTCATCAAAAAATTGCAAGAAAAAGGGTTTGCTTACCGCCGGAATGGAGACGTATTCTTTAGAATAAGAAAATTCCCTCAATACGGAGCGCTCTCTCACCAGAATCTGGAAGAGCTGAATACAGGAGCCAGATTAGAGATTGATGAAAGAAAAATCGATGCGGTGGATTTTGCTCTATGGAAGAAAGAAAAAAAAGGAGAGCCCTCATGGGATAGTCCCTGGGGAAAAGGAAGGCCAGGTTGGCATATCGAATGCTCGGCCATGGCCATGAAGTTCCTGGGGGATCAGATCGATATTCATGGTGGAGGCAGGGATCTTATCTTCCCCCATCATGAGAATGAAATTGCTCAATCCGAAGCAGCTACAAGTAAGAAATTTGTCAAGTACTGGATTCATAATGGCCTCCTCACTATGAAAACTCAGAAAATGGCCAAGTCAACAGGCAATGTTTTCAATCTTTCGCAAGCTCTAGAGAAATTCGGTTCTGAAGCCGTGAGGTACTATCTTCTATCTGCTCACTACAGGAATCCGCTGGACTTCCATGAGAATCACCTCAGAAAAGCTGTATCATCTCTGGAACGTATTCATAACTTCCTTGAGAGAAGTGAGGTCGGCGACGAGGAGGCCATGAAGAGATTGCCAGCAGGAGACGAGGAACTAAGAACCGAGGGTCTAGCCATATACTTGGACGGTATGGAGCGAAGCTTCACGCTGGCCATGGATGATGATTTCAATACGCCCCTGGTCTTTTCAACCATTTTCGATGCAGTGAAACGGGCAAATCTCCTCATAGGAAGCGCTGATTTTCTGGGTAGAGAAGCTCGCGATGTTCTCTCTAGGGCCAGGGCAGAAATTAGACGAATAGGGAAGGTGCTGGATCTCTTTGGGAAGCCAAGAAAGAGGGAACTTGATGATCTTGTTCCCGGGCTGATGAAAATTCTTATATCTCTCAGAAAGAGTCTTCGGACAAAAAAAGATTGGAAGCTGGCTGATGACATAAGAAAAAAACTTAGTGCCTTGGGAATAGAACTGGAGGACACCAGAACCAGGACAGTGTGGAGGCCAAAAGAGCAATCCAGCTCGGCCAAGGATAGGTGAACTGCTACAGTTCACCAGCTGAGGAGGTCTTCAGGATACGAATGTGTTCAAGAAAATGCGCTGGCGTAGCTCAATCGGGAGAGCAGCTGATTTGTAATCAGCAGGTTGGGGGTTCGATTCCCTCCGCCAGCTCCAGTTGAAGCAACCTATTTGAGAAACAGGGGAGCGAAACCGATCTTTCCGTCAAGATCGGCCTGGGTAAGATTCGGTTAGGGCGGTCATGATTTGAGGCAGCCTGGCCCAGACACCCTCTACCCTGGAAGGGTGAGAGGTCCCCCCCTGGGCAAAATCCCATCTGCCTCCTCCATTTCCTCCGGTAAGCTTAGCAATTTCCTTTACCATAAGATTGGCTGGCACTCCTTTTTCAGTTGAGGCAGCCACAAAAAGAGCTTTGTCCTGAGATACTGAGGCGAGAATGACAATTCCCTTTCCGAGCCTATCTCGCAGCTTCTCAGCCGCCTCTCTGACAACCTCTGCGTCTACATCATCCCACTTTCCCCTCACCATCCTCACATTTCCCACCTGGGAAGCTTCTCTCAGGAGCTCATCCATCTCTAGCAGGGCCCACATCTTTTGCCATCTCTTGAGCTCACCGATCTTTCCCTCAATATCTTTCTCTTTTTCCCTGATACGGGATAGGATCTCCTCTTCCGAGGTACCCAGCTCAGAAGCTATTCTTTTGAGGAGTGCATCCTTTTCTTCCGTCCACTGCAAGGCTTTTTTTCCCACTGCAGCCTCAATTCTTCTCACCCCTGCCGCCACAGCACTCTCGCTTATGATCTTTAGAAGCCCAATCTCACCGCTTCGGGAAAGATGGGTCCCTGCGCAAGCTTCCATGCTAAACTTCCCCACGTTTACTACTCTCACAGTTCCCTCGTATTTCTCTTCAAATAAAGCAATAGCTCCCCTGGCTCGAGCTTGAGCCAAATCCATCTCCTTCACCCGTACAGGAAGATCTTTCCTGATCTTCTCGTTCAGGAGCGAGGCCACACGGCTTTTCTCGCTATCCGAAAGCGATGAGGAATGAGTAAAGTCAAATCTAAGTCTATCTTCGTCCACCAAAGATCCGCTTTGCTTAACGGTTTTTCCCAAAATCTCTCGAAGGGTAGCGTGCAGAAGATGAGTAGCTGTGTGCGCCCGAGCTATTGCCCTTCTCCTTTCCTCGTTGACCCGAACGAGAGTTTCTTCGCCTTGGCGCAGTACGCCTTTCAACATCCTCACCTGATGAACAATTATTGCATCTTCGACTCTTTGGACATCAAGGACCTGCGCCACACCTCTTGAAGTGCTGATTCTTCCCTGATCAGCGACCTGCCCTCCTCCCTCAGGATAAAAAGGAGTCGAAGCCAGGACAAGAGCCCCCTCCTCCTGTTCTTTCAGCTGGTTCGTCAGGGCTGCATTTTTGAGAATAGCGAGAATATGAGTTTTTGCAGTCAAAGATTCATGTCCCACAAATTCGCTTCTTGCCACTTCTTCTTTCAGTGAGGGGAAGATTCCAGTCTGCATCTCCCTTATGCCAATTCTATGTCCCCTGAATTCTTTCCTTCCCCGCTCTCTCTGCTGAGCCAGGAGCTCCTCGGTCAGATTTCTATCTACCGTTATTCCTTCCTCACCTGCTATCTCCTCAGTAAGATCCAGAGGAAACCCATGGGTATCATAGAGTTTGAACACCTCGGAGGCGGGGATCAATTTCTTTTTCTTTCTTTTCAATTCATAAATTATCCCTTCCAGGATTCTCATTCCCCGGCTCAGGGTGGTGAGGAAATTCTCCTCCTCCGCCCGAATTATCCTGGCTACATCTTCTTTGGCCTTTGCCAGGTGTGGGTAAGAGCTTTCCATGAGCTTGGTCACGACAGGGACTCCTTGATATAAGAAAGGTTCCTGCAAACCTAATTTCCTGCCAAAACGACAAGCCCGCCGAAGTATTCTGCGTACCACATATCCCCTGCCCACATTGGACGGAAATATGCCTTCTCCCAAAAGGAAGGTCAGGGAACGCAGATGATCACAAATCGCCCTTGTGCCCAGTTTATCTTCCGGTGCCTCTGTAATAAGTGTCATTAGCCACTCAACGATGGGACGGAATAGATCCGTCCCATAGTCATCCTCAACTCCCTGAAGGACCGATGCTGTTCTCTCCAGACCCATGCCGGTATCGATATTCTTGGAAGGAAGCGGGGAGAGTTTTCCCTCCTCATCCCGGTTGAACTGCATAAAAACCAAATTCCACAGCTCTACCCACCTTGAGCAATCACAACCAGGCTGGCAATCCTTCCTCCGGCAGCCAAAATCCTCTCCTCTGTCGAAAAAGATCTCTGTGTCCGGCCCACAGGGGCCAACTTCTGCCGAGGACCAGAAATTGTCCGACTCACCTTTTCTGAGTATCTTTGAAGAAGGAATTCCTATCTTTCTCCATATGAGGTCTGTTTCATCGTCATCCTGAAATATGGTTATCCAGATGCGCTTAGCTTCAAGCCCAAGCTCCTCAGTCACAAACTCCCATCCCCACTGACAAGCCTCTTCTTTGAAATAGTCACCCAGAGAGAAATTACCCAGCATCTCAAAGAGAGTGTGATGGTGAGGCGTTTTCCCCACTCTTTCCAAATCGTTTGTACGAAGGCAGAGCTGGCAGGAGACAAGGCGCACGGCAGGAGGTTTCTTTTGCCCTAAGAAGAAGGGCTTGAAGGGTACCATGCCTGCAATAGTGAAAAGGAGGTCCGGATCGTCAAGGGACAAAGGAGCAGAAGGCTGAATGAGGTGATTCCTCTTTTCGAAAAAGTCTAAGAACCTCGCCCGAATTTCGTCCCCTATCATTGGCAGTCTCCCTACATTAACTCTTGCGGATCCACATCTACACTCACCCTTACTGCATTAGCAGAGCTAGAAGAATAACCCACCTCTCCCTTGAGGCAAGCAGTTATGCGGCTCGGATTCTCATCCCTTACAATGAGCTGATACCGATACCTGCCCTTGATCTTGGCAAACGGGCACGGAGAAGGTCCCAAAAATTCAACTCCCTTCTCACCCAGTTTCTGGCTGATCCTCTGGCTCGCCTCCGCCACCCGAGCTTCAGCCTTTCCTTCAAGAAGGACTCTTGCCCAGTGAAAGTAAGGTGGATAGTGTAGTTCCTCTCTTGCTCTCATTTCTTGGGGATAAAAATCGTCCTCTCTATCCCTGACGCATCTCAAGGAATAGAGAGTGGGGTTGTAGGTCTGAACCAGCATTTTTCCTTCTTTTTTCATGGACCTTTTTATTTTGACCAAGAGCTGGAATAGACGCTCACCAGCCCTAAAATCAGGTAGGTTAAGGAGGCTATCCGCTGAAATGATCCCCACCACCTTTGCTTCTTTGAGAATTTCTTCTTTTATGATTAGCTTTGTCCCAATGAGTATGTCAATTTTCCCTTCTCTCACCTCATCCTTGAGAGATGAGAGTGCCAAGGAAGGGCCAATATCCAGGTCGGCTCTTCTTACGAAAGCCCCCGGGAATCTCACCTTCGCTTCCTTCTCCACCTGTTCTGTTCCTACTCCCTTACCTCTAAGCCTATTTCCGATGCAATAAGGACAGATCGAAGGAGATTGCTCCTCATACCCGCAGTAGTGGCAAAGAAGAGTCCCTTTTACATGAAATGTGAGTCCTATGTTGCAACTGGGACAACGCAGAACCTCGCCACAGTCCTGACAAAGAAGATACCGGGAGAATCCTTTCCTGTCGAGAAAAAGAATAGCGAGCTCATTTTCCTTCAGGGACTCCTTGACGGCCTCCTCCAAGGAACGAGAAATAATCTTCTCCCCTTCCTGTCGAAGGTCTACAATCTCCACCTCAGGATGAGTCTTTCGGGTGACCCTGGTGGAAATTGACACGTATTCTCTCTTACGTACTCTGCTCCATGACTCCAGAGAAGGGCTCTGACTCATTAAGACAACAGAGAAGTCTTCAATTTTACCCCGCCTGGTCGCTACTTCCCGGGCATGGTAACGGGGTACCTCTCGCTGTTTGTGGGATATGTTCTCCTCCTCCTCAAGAACCATCAAACCCAGATTCGGGAAAGGAGCGAATAAGAGGCAGCGTGTACCAATAGCGAAATAGACCTCTTCCCTTCTCATTCTCATCCAATTCGCGTATCTTTCCCTGTCTTTCAGCCTTGAGTGCAAGATGGCCACACAATTTCCATATTCAGATTCAATGAGCTTCTTCCAGGACGATATGTAGCTAACTTCTGGAACTACCACAACAACCTGTCTTCGCCTTGCCAGAACGTCTTTTGCCAAAGAAAGAAAGATAGAGACCTTCTCTTTTGGCTCCTCAGCCTTAAGAAGAAAAACACTTCCTCCGCTCGTTTGTGCAAGATTCCCAGAACAGGACGTTTCAGGCGCAGGCAAAGGGCAGGAAATCTTCTTCCCCTCAACTTTCTTTTCCGTGTCTTTGAGAGAACGCTGGATGGGCAGCATGGAGTGGAGAGACTGACCTAAGGAACAGTCATAATATTGACTGATCCATTCACCAAGCCTGAGAAGAGGGGGAGATATAGCCGGGAAATCATCTACCAACTTGATAACGTCTTTCAGCTTCCTCTCCTCTTTCCTTATTTCCCGGGTAACAAAACCCTTGAGATTCTTATTTCTGAAGGGAACGAGTACCCGGCTGCCTATCTCGACCCGGACAGCGAGTTCAGCAGGAATTCGATACCAGAATGATTTCTTCAAGGGAAGATTTAAGGCAACTTCAACGTATTTCATTTTTCTCTACTCATCTAGGTGATTATCTTCACTTGGAGGAGCCCGATTTACGCCTCACCTCGAGTCCCAGCTCCCTCAGCTGCTTTTCATCTACAGAAGAAGGAGCTTGAGTGAGGAGGCATACCGCCTTTTGGGTTTTGGGAAAGGGGATGACATCTCTTATGGAGCTCGCTCCCACCATGAGCATGAGGAGTCTATCCAGCCCGAGGGCGATTCCACCGTGAGGCGGAGCTCCTGAGGAAAGAGCGTCTAATAGAAAGCCAAATTTTTCGCGGGCCCGAAGGGGGTCTATATTCAGAATTTTGAAGACTCTCTCCTGAATCTCTCTCTTATGAATCCTCATGCTTCCTCCTCCAATCTCCTTACCATTGAGAACAATATCGTAGCTGCGTGCTCTCACCAAATCAGGCGTATCTTCCAAAAAGGGTAGATCTTCTTCCCTGGGAGAGGTAAAAGGGTGATGGAGAGAGGTCAGGTTTCCTTCCCCGTCACGCTCCAATAAAGGAAAATCGACCAGCCACAAAGGCTGGTACTGACCCTGAGGTATGAGGTTGAATCTCTCTGCGAGCTTGAGCCTGAGCTCACCCAAAGACTGATTCACCATCTTTGCCGGGCCAGCAACAAAGAAAAGCCCGTCACCTTCTTTTCCTCCCATATCCCGAGCTACCCTCTTGAGACTCTCTTCAGAAAAAAACTTGGTTAGAGAAGATCGCGGTCCCGGTGAGCAAAGAAGAATCCAGGAGAGTCCCTTTGCGCCGTATAATCCTATCCAGCGGCTAAGCTCGTCTATCTCCCTACGCGAAAGGCAAGAAGCGCCGGGAACCCTTATTCCTTTAACCTTTCCCCCCTCTTCAAGGACTTTCCTGAAGACTTCAAAGCTCCCCCCGCTCGCCCACACGGATACATCCACCAGTTCCGATCCAAACCTCGTATCAGGCTTATCGCTACCATATCGCTCCGCAGCTTCTTTGTAGCCCAGACGAGGAAAAGGAGCCTTAAGATTTACACCTATGAGGTTTTTGAAAATAGAGACCAGCATATCCTCCACCAGACGGTATATGTCTTCCTCTTCCACAAACGAGGCTTCTATATCTATCTGCGTGTGCTCCGGCTGTCTATCCGCCCGAAGATCCTCATCTCTGAAACATTTGACTATCTGGAAGTATCTGTCAAAACCCGCCACCATAAGGAGCTGCTTGAAAAGCTGAGGAGACTGAGGAAGAGCGTAGAATTCCTGAGGATACACCCTGGAGGGTACAATATAATCCCGTGCTCCCTCAGGTGTGCTCTTGGTAAGAAAGGGGGTTTCTATTTCTACAAATCCTTCCTTGTCCATAAAATCCCGTACCAGCCGGGTAAGACGATATCTCAAAAGGATATTCTTCTGCATAGTAGGTCTTCGTAGATCCAGATACCTGTATTTCAGTCTTACTTCCTCATCAATTCCTGTCTCATCATCTGGGGAAAAAGGAAGAGGACGAGATACGTTCAAAATCTCCAGATCTTCTACCATCAGCTCTATCTCTCCTGTCCCCAGCTTCGGATTCATGGAATCCTCCGGCCGCCGATTAACCTTCCCCTTCACCAATATTACCCACCCCTCCCTCGCGGAGCGGGCTTGAGCATGGCTTTCCTTATCTACTTCAGGATTAAAAACCACCTGGCTGTGACCTGTTTTGTCTCCCAAGTCAACAAAGATGAGTCCCCCATGGTCTCTTCTCTTCTTTACCCATCCCGCTAACACTACCTCTCTATCAACATCCTGTTTGGTGAGAACACCACACATATCCGTTCTTTTCAGTCTCATAATCTACGCCTTGAGTTCTTCCTTGAGCCTATCCCACCTGCCCCATTCTATGGCTTCCTGCTTTCCTGAGTCCATATCCCGGAGTATGACTATCCCCTCTTCAATTTCCTTTTCTCCCAGAATCAGGGTCCAGCGAATCTTCCTTCTATTGACCAGCTTCAGTTGAGAGGAAAGACTTCTTTGAGACATATTCAGCTCCACCTTGATCCCTTCTGAGCGCATGAAGCTCGCCAGTTCATATCCCTTGATCTGACTTCTCCCATCCAGAGTGAGTATATAGGCAACGGCGCCTTCCTTTCCCCGGGAAGACTCTACTCCTCCCTTCTCCAGGGCTTCCAGAAGCCTTTCCACCCCTATGGAAAAGCCCATGGCCGGGGTGGAAGGTCCCCCTAGATCCTCTACCAGGTCATCGTATCTACCGCCTCCACAAATTGTATCCTGAGCTCCCAGATCACAGGAAATAATCTCAAAAATAGTTCGGGTGTAGTAATCAAGTCCTCTTACCAGATGATAATCTACCGTAAATTCCACACCTAAGTCCCTCAGGCCTCTTCTCACTTTCTCAAAGTGAGAAGAGCAAGCCTCACACAGATATTCTCCTATTCCTGGTGCTTTATTTATTATCGGCTGACATTCATCACTCTTACAATCTAGGACCCTGAGAGTGTTAACTCGTGCGCGCTCTCGGCAGACAGGGCAAAGAGAATCTAGGTGAGTTTTAAGATATTCCTTGAGTTTTTCTTCATAACCAGCACGGCAACTTCTGCAACCAATGCTGTTGAGCCGGGCATGAAAGCGAGGAAGAGAGAGTCCTTTGAAAAATCGCACTACCATTTCTATCAGTTCTATATCTACCCAGGGACTGGCCTCCCCTATTGCCTCCACTCCTATCTGATGAAACTCTCGAAGCCTTCCTCTTTGGGGTCTCTCATACCGGAACATAGAGCCCACATAATGTACCCGCCACAGGTCCTCTTCCCGATACTGTTTGTGTTGAATGTAGGCTCTTATGATGGATGCGGTAGCCTCAGGACGAAGGGACAGACTCCGTCCTTTCTTATCCTGAAAGGTGTACATGTTCTTTCCCGCATCTGTCTCCCCGCCAATACTGCGAAGAAAAAGGTTCGTCTCTTCAAAGGTGGGGGTTCTAATTTCTTCATAACCATAGCGCGAGAAAAGAAAAGAAGCCTCCCTTTCCACCCATTGGTAGAAGTAGGACCGTCCGGGAAGGATATCTTCGACTCCGCGAGGTGAGTGAATCATGAACCTATTCCCTTTGATATCGGTAGACTGCTCTCAAATGCTGCTGGTAGGTCTTACTGAACTCGTGGGTACCGTCACCTCTGGCCACAAAGTAAAGATAATCGACCTTTGCGGGGTGTAGAGCTGCATAGATACTCTCTCGTCCGGGGCTGCAAATGGGACCCGGGGGGAGCCCAAAATTAAGATAAGTATTGTATGGGGAAGGAGTCTGGAGTCCTTCACGATTCAATTTCTCACTAAAATCACCCAGGGCGTACTTCACAGTAGGATCTGCCTCCAGCCTCATCCCCCTTTCAAGCCGGTTATAGAAGACACCAGCAATGGTGGGCTTCTCCGAGGAAACCCGTGCTTCTTTCTCCACAATGGAGGCAAGAATAACCAGCCTATGCAACGAACTTCGGTCTTCTCCATGTACAGCCTCATACAGAGGGAGAATAACCTCTTCAAACCGATGCAGAAACTTCCTCGCTACCTCCTCTGGCGCCTGACCCCCAATAAGGTAATAGGTATCAGGATAAAGATAACCCTCCAGGCTATCCTCGGGCAAGGAGAAAGAAAACTCACCTTCATAGATCCCCGGATCATTCACCACGGCCAAAAACTCTTCCTCTCCTAAGATGCCTCTTTGACCAAGAATTTTGGCTGTTTCCCATTTGGGAAGACCCTCCGGAAACGTAACTCGCTGAGTGTGAATCTGCCCCTTCCGTAGCTCCCCCAGAACCTCCAGCATACTAGGACCAAAAAATTCGTATCTTCCTGCCTTGAGATCCTTTTCCCAGTTAAAAATCCTGGAAAGAAAAACAAATACTAACCTGCTCTTTATTACGTTGTGTCGGGACAGAATACCAGCGATCTTAAGAGAATCTGCCCCCGGAGGAATAGTGACAATTTTCCTTTCTTGACTGTGGAGGGGAAGAAAGACCCAGGAGATGAGAAAAAAAATCATAAGAAGGACTGCCGCGGCGGCCACCCTTTTCCACCAAAATAATCTTAGCATTTCGCCCCTGCCTCTGCCCTATGGTGAGTCTAGTTTTCCTGCGGAGCCCTCTACTTCGGTTCTTTGCCATTCCAGGTAATCCTGTAGAATTATGGCCGCAGCCACCTTATCTATTACTTTTTTCCTCTTTGACAAATTCAATCTTGCTTCTTTCAATATTTCCTCAGCGACTGATGTTGAGAAACTCTCATCCACTAGAATTATGGGAATATTAATCTGCGAACGTAGGTAATCTACAAATTTCTCCACCTTTTGAGCTTGAGTTCCTTTTTCTCCCCCGGCTCCCAAGGGCTCACCAACTACTAATTTATCCGTTTTGTATCTCTGAATAAGCTCCTTGATGCGCTCTATTCCTCTATCTGGATTCCGGCTGTCCCAGCTAATCTGGCTTATTCCCTGGGCTATTCTCTCAGAGGGGTCACTCACCGCAACCCCTATTCTCTTGTCACCCACATCCAAACATAGAGCGGTTATAGATGCCTCCTATTCTTCATTCAAGGTATGATGGAGTATGCGATTACAATTCTCGCAGTGGACAATTTCCTGAGATCTCTTTACCCGCGTCATCAATGACGGAGATAATTTTACATGGCACCCCGCACAGGCTCCATCTTTGATGGAGATCACAGCAAAACCATCCCTGGTCCTTTTGAGGTGCTCAAACTGCTGCAAGAAAAGAGAACTGAGGTTTGAAGTCAAACTCTTGCGCTCACTCTCTAGCCTCTTCATCTCACGGGCAAGCTTATCCAGATCGGCAGCCAATTCTTTCCTCTCAATTTCCCCATCCCTCCTGACGGTCTGGGTTTTCTCTCTTAGCAAAGGGATAGAATTGCCCAAATCCTCCTCCTTCTCCATAAGCTCCAGAAGAAGATTCTCCACCGCCACTTTTTGGTCTCCAGCCAGGGCAATTTCCTTTTCTAATGCTGCGAATTCAACCTGGGATTTAACCTTGTACTTCTCTTCCTCATGTTTGGCTAGTACCAAATCTACCTCTTCTATCCCGCCTTCCTCTTTCCTTTTTTCCATCTTGGTCTTTCTTAACTCGCCCTCTTCTGCCAGCAGGTCTTTCTCCAGTTTCTCGATTTCTTTGGTGCATCGATCGATCTCAGCCAGAAACCTTTCCTTTTCCTTGCTATTCCTGGCTATCTCCAGGTCTAATTTTTGAAGTTCAATCAGTAAGGATAGATTTTCATTCACTCTGTTCCTTCCTTAATTCACAGGATTTCAGGAGGAAATGCTTTGCGCAACTGGTGCGGAGTGTTGGACTTGAACCAACGACCTCTTGCTTGTAGGGCAAGCGCTCTTCCTCTGAGCTAACCCCGCCTTTAGTCCCGTCAATTTCGCACCCATCAGGGGTGCACCAGAATGTGTGGTGCCCTCAGGGGGAATTGAACCCCCGTTGCCGCCTTGAAAGAGCGGTGTCCTAACCACTAGACGATGAGGGCTGGTGAGCCGTACAGGAATCGAACCTGCGACCCTCGGCTTAAAAGGCCGATGCTCTACCGACTGAGCTAACGGCTCCACTCGTTGAAGTTATTTATCTATAAGGCTTTCGGGAAATGCCAATTCTTTGCTTTGCCTTTTCATTTTCAATATTGTAACGATTCTCCGGCGAAAGTCAACATCGAGCCACCTTAGCCGCCAAAGGCCCTCTCTCAAAAAAGACACACAATTCCGCCTTTCGGGAAGTTTTGTGTCGTCGCAAAATGATAATGTCATAGTATTGCAAAGTGAAAATGTCACCCCTCCATAAGAATTTGATATACTATCCTCCCAACAGATGATGATTGGGAGGTGGAAATGGAGAGGTGGCAGT
>SDBS01001047.1_pt1 | contig 27949 bp, 18 predicted proteins | sample 2277091 | NCBI WGS metagenome assembly SDBS01 (sample SAMN10404972, study PRJNA504765) | marine sediment metagenome | isolation source: marine sediment core GS10_PC15, 163 cmbsf | place: Arctic Ocean: Southern Knipovich Ridge | collected 2010
TAACGCTAATTGCTTCTTTTCGTTTCGATCTTTCTTTTGCATGTTTGACTCCTGTTTATCAAAAGTCACAACATATCGAACATTACTTCAATTTAATAGACCGCGGTTAATTGATCGCTTACAGACAGACGCACTCTATAAGAGATTATCAAGAGAATCAAACCAGCTATTAGATAATTTAAATGAATCTCACGAATTAAACCCAGAGATTACTAGAGACAGGACAGATATTAACTTTCTATTTTTTGATGAAAGAAATAGTCGCACTGAGCATTTAGAACATTCGGATTTGAATGAGGATTCAGGTTTAGAATCTATTCATCATGACGATGACAAGGAGCCGGCTGAGTTCAGCGATAACCCTTATTTTTATAAAGCTCAGTTCAAATAAAATCGATTCTAATGATAGGTTGGGATGTGGGTTTGTGTTTGTGTTTGGAATTAGGTGTTGGTGATAGGAAGCCATTGTATTAAATCATCCAAATGGGATTTGAGCAATGGTATTCATAATAATCTCGGATGGTATGCTTGTGGTTCAGGTCAGGAGTTTGGTGATGCAAATAACGATATCTAATTGAATATGTTTTTGGTGCTTTTGATAAAATTGCCACCAATTTTGGTGAGGTCATAAGATTTATTTTAAAGAGTGACAGATTCCGTGCTATATGTGGGTGGATCCAAGAATCATCATGTCGCTTATTCTTTCGACAAAAGTAAATGCGGAGCGTTCCCTATTAATTCAGGCAGATCTTCAGCTACAATATAACTATAATAATACATTTTTTCACCTGTCACTTTAACTGTTGGGTGCAAACAATTTTCCCATTGCGCAATTGGTCCAAACATATGAGATAGTTGCTCAAAGTTTAATGAATTCATAAGTGGTATGTGAGTTTTTGCTTTCAATTTTGATAGTATTGATAAATTTGCCTCATTATCATTTGCCATTTGGAAATAATTATCCATGTCTTCATCATCATTTAATAAAAAAAATGAAGGCCGATTGAATTGGTCTAAAAATAAATAACTTCCCTTTGAATCAATCAGGTAGTATTCAACTGGTTTATGCTGATCCAGATGTTGTTGTAATAAGTTGTGAATAACCGGATCAGACAGATATGGACGTTTGATCATTTCAATATTATTTAAAATCATTTTAGTATATTGAGAAAAATAGGCCATCTCCATATCAGCAATTGCTTGATTTATTTCTTCAATAAAATTTACTGATTGTTTCAAGAGAAATCGATCAATAATCCCTTCATTAAACGCTTTTACGGCAAGATCGCTATCTGCTTTACCAGTAAATAGTATTTTTTTTATGGGACAGTTTTCTAATTGCCGACAAAACTCTATGCCATTCATGCCCGCCATATCATAATCAACAAGAATCATTGAAATTAGCTCATGTCGTTGCTTGTTACAAACTAACTTCTGTAGTTCGGTGACATCGAATCTAAAAGCTATCTCACTTACATTTTCGATGCAATCATTGTCTAGCTGTTTATAAAGTAAATGCTGGAGCTCTAAGGATTGCCTGTGTTTTTTATCGAGTATGAATCGTAATGCTTTTTTGGGTTGTTCATAAAGTTTATATGTCAGATTTGGTTGCAATTGGTCAGCAATCATATCTAAGAATATTGAATTATCATCAATTAAAAGAGCGGTTGTTGGAAATTTTAAATAATTAATACTATTTTTCATTGATTTCACCTGTAATTTTTGGAAAACTTATGATAAACCAAGCGTAACTATTTTTTTTTGACTGACAGCTAATATCTCCACCAATGCTTTCCACCACTGATTTACAAAAATTTAAACCCACGCCTGAGCCAGCTTTTGACTGACTATAAAAAGGATTAAAAATATGAGGTAATACATCGGGGGAAATACCAGCGCCTGTGTCTTTAAAGTGTAATTTATTGGTCTTTTTGTTCGATTCAAGCCAAATGTTAATTTCACCTTTTTCAGCTTTTTGTATAGAAACAAGAGCATTTTTTATTAAATTAAAAATAACATGAATGATTAATTGTTTTGCACCATAAAAACAAAATTTATTTTCAGAATCAAAATTTATGAGCGCCCTCCGTGTATTAGATTGAAATGGGTAGCGGTTAATTGCTTCTTCAATACACGCTGTAATCGGCAAAATAGCAAACTCATGTTTTTTTAAGTTCGTATTGAGTTTATGTAAAATCATATCAACAATTGTATTAGTCGATATCACTTCATTATCCGCTATTTGTGCGTAGCTGATTGCTTTCAAAAGGCTTTGATTGCTGTTTTTGTGAGGCTTTTCTAAGAGTAATTTTTTTGGCGATTGTAAATAATTTAGTATACCGTGCAAACCTGTTTTGATGGTTAATAACGGTGTTCTAATCTCATGAGCAATGCTAGCGGCGATGGTTTGCATGGCAAGCATTTGTTTATGCATGATGGTTATTTTACGCCCTCGGCTAATATTACGTGAAAAGAGACCTGCCACAATAAGAATCCAAAAATAACTAATAATGACATAAGGATATTTTATGGCAAAACCTATCCCTGCGTGAAACTGATTAAATGAAAAAAATTGACTGTTAAATATAAAGAGATAGTAGCAAAAAAATCCCATTAAAACACCCAGCGTTGTCAATATAATAAAACTGAACCAATCAACCAGTAATAATAATAAAAACAAGCACAGCATAGTGTTCATCAGGCTAACCAAAGAAAAGTAACTGGTTAGTAAGTTAAAAATCGCATAAAACACCAAATAATATAATAAAGAAAAATACCAAAATAGCGGCAAATAATGCCTGATTATTTTTGGCCAATAATTTTTCAACGTCAAACACAAGGAAACAAAAATTGCTATAATTCTAATGGTGAGAATAACGCTATTTTCTGTTGATATACTAGAGCTATCAAAATACCCATAAAATGGAATGTTTGCTAACATGAACAACCCAAAACCAATATATTGTGGTTGATTAATTTCTGTTAGTTTATTCACTCTATTTAATAATTTTTGAAGCACATGAATTTGCATTAATTCACCATCTTGTCATATTTGGTTAAATGATATTGACGAATAATCTGACAAAGTTGCTGGGCATGAGGAAAGCTTTGTAAAGGCTTTTCATTTTTACCACACCCAAGTAAGCGATAAACCGTCAACTGTTTTTTCTTGCGCAGTTTTTTTATTCTTGCGCGAAAGTCTTGATAATAGGGGTTACGTGCTAAAGCATAAAAATATTCAACTAGACATTGTTCAGTCGTATTACACTTAGTGAGTTGTGGATTCGTATATAGCTGCTTGTTATTAGAGACAGTTACCTGGAGACCACAACCCGCTTTATAACATAAGACACCAAAAGCATTGCGTGTTTTTGCTAACATTGGACTTTTACCGCTGTTTGTTTGATAAATAGCCTTAGCTAATAGAATGGATGGCGGTATTCTGTTGGTACGATTGAGAAGTATCTGCCAATGTTTAGGATTTTTGGGATTAAACTGATAGTAATCTGTAAACATATATTCCATATATTGACGATCTTGATGTGAAAGCTTGCCAAGCCGTTGATACTTGTACTGCAAATTAGCGATATCCTGGTGTGTCTCTTGATATCCTGTATTAACGGATCGTATTATCGGTATGAAATATTTTACAAAGGCATTTGTTCTTTGTTCCGTGTTATTTATGTAGATAAAGTTTTTGGCTAGTGAAACACGCTGTATAATTAGATGAATATTAATGAGCAACAGTAAAATTACGATAATAACGGTGATTACACGCTTAACATTTTTCATCATATGATCCATTGATTTCCGGCTGACTATTCCCGGCTGACTATATCATATTTATTTTATTTGTGGTTTGCGATGCCAAATTACAGGTGCTGCATTAGCCAATGCCACATCTGCAATGATAGCGTGCTCTTGTTGAAATTCAGAATTCAAACAAACTAACGTATAGTGACCTTCTTTTGTGCCCGGCCTAATTTGTCGAAAGAATGTTTTTCCTTTTGTTGTTTGGACAATACAGCTTTTACCAATCATTGAAGCAATATCATGATCATATTGCCTGACACCCGCAACATAATCACCTGGTTGATAAATTGGTAGCATGCTTTCATCGTTTACCATAAAATCAACTGCATCATGGTGTTGGCTTTTAAAATATAATAATTCATCAATTATTTTTTGTTTATCATTGCTGTAATGTATGCTGACATTAGGTTGTGGAGCAAATTGTGCTTGACTAGCGCCTGCCACAGGCCCTGACCCAATTTCATATAATAGCCAATCTAAAGTGCATTCTACGCCGATACAATTAAGATAATGAATAATCCGTTTTGCGCCGGAGACACTGATACCGCTGAATCGACCGTTTTCCCAGCCAATTAAAGTATGTATGTTCACGTGACTGTTTTCACATAACTCTTTACGTTTTAGGTTACCGAGCATCCTAAGCCGTCTTAAGCGTTTTGCTCGAGCTTCAGGGGTGCAGGGTAATTCAATTGAGTCTTCTGAATCTTCAGATGACTCTTCAGTCTTTATATTTAGAGCTGTCATATATCATTCACACATTTTTATATTCACTGCTGTTGGATATTTACTATGAATATAGTAAATACTAACTAATTTACACTTTCGAGTAAACTAAAAACATTAAAATACACACTAAAATTGGTCTATTGTTTACTCATTGGCTAAAATAAAAACAAAGATTTTCCTATAAATTGTATTGTTATTCAAGTAGATAGTAGATTAAATCTTTAATTAATTAATATTTGATCAATTATAGCTCTGTTTACTAAAGAACTTAGTAATATTTCTTGACAAATTCGTTTGTGCTGTGTATTTTAATCTGAAACTTAGTATTTACAGACAATCATTTGTTATCTTAGCTTTTAAGATAAAGTGAAAGTATTAGGTTCATCTAGTGCAGTCAGTCTTTTTTAGAGGCTGATATTAGATAGATTTGGCATAAATCAATTTGCTTTAAACAGTCTTGCTTTTTAAGCATTCCACACAAAAAGTTGCTACATGCTGTTACTTAATTAAAGAGGAATAAATTATGCGGAATTTATTAACAAAATCTCAGCCTAAATTTAAAAAACTTGAAGCAATTATCAGCAATTTACTTAACAACGTGCCATTAATCTATGCAATATTACCTGAACTGATTAAGCTTGACATCGAAATTGCCATGATGACGAATAATATTCAGTTGGATGCAAATGAGTTTAAAGAAAAATCAAAGAATATTTTTGTGTTTTTTAATCGTTTATATTGTCAAAATGATACGCTGCCATTGTTGTTTTTTCATAAATTTGCTGACATTGATAATTCAGCTTCATTTGTCGATTCAACCCATACCAATGCTAAAATTAGTTTAACGACTCTTGGCGATTGCTACGGTGAAACTTATAAAGTACCAAAAAATCAGTCAGGAAAGGCTGTGAGTATTAAGGCAAAGAAAGGTTCTGGTAAGGTCATTATAGCCACAGCAAAAAAATTGTTAGGAATTATTTACAATACATTAAAAAACAATTGGATGTTTGAGAATTTTGAATTCATAGTTGAAAAGTAACACAAGAGTTTGTAACATGTTTAATATTAAAATATCTTACGTGATCCATCAGTTAAACCAGCTGAATGACAAGTTGGGGTTCCTGACAGATGCTCATAATAGCAGTCAGCGTTTAAAAGATTGGTATAGTGACGCACAAAAGAAAGAGGATAGAGCGCTGACCATAAGTGAGCTCACTAATCTTCTACAAAGTTTTCTCCCTACTTTAACTTTTGAAGCTTACCAATATTTTTATTATAGCTATCTTAGGCCTCGTTTTAAGGAAGCTCTTGATGAAAGAAGGTTCATGTTATTACAGCCAAGATGCAATGATAAAGACTGGCAGCAAATGTATGATGAAAATGCAAAACGTGTTTTTTCTGATTGTTTTATGAAATTTTTTCATCTAAGTGTCACCGAAATAAACCCCTTGATTGACAAGTCTTTTTATGAACAACCATATATTGAAATGATAAATTATTTATTCAAAATTGGTTGCTTGAATGAAAAAACTTATCAAAAAATTTGTTCTATAAAAGTCAAAGACTTAACGACTTTATTAAAGCTGATGAAATTAATGCAAGTATATCATCATAATATTGAACGTAATAAATATAATTTTTCAGATTTAGTGGTTAATTTGCTGACTGTTTCGAAATACGCAAAAAACATTGAGAAAAATATTGAATTATTGCACAAAAACAACACGCTTAGCTTTGAAAAACTTTATTCAGTTATATTGAGCATGAAAAATTATATTATAAGAAAACGCGTATTATCTATTTTGAAAAAATCTAATGTTAGTAAAAGCATGCTTGTTAATGAAGTGAAACAAATTTCTTATCATCTCAGACAAATTCAGGATTATTTTACATCTAACGAAGGTGTAAATGATGAGCAAGAAGAAGAAAGCTTTCAATCGTATTTCTACGAGTTACGTTTAAACAATACTAATTTAGGGACTATCATGATGGTGTTAGATACGTTGCAGGTATCTGATGAAATTAATGAAGCGTCAGCTGATTTTATATTAAAATATTTTAGAAAGCTACAAAACTTACCTAAGATTTTTGCTCCGCTCAAAGATAAAAAACTTCTCTCATTGAAACAAATTGATAAATTAGCTAAAAAAGATGCAGACATGAACGAGGTGGCGTTGGCAATTGTAGCGTTGGACAAAGCGCATTGCTTGAATGCAGACAGCTTTAATTTAATTTGTGAACATGCTGATAACGTAAAGTCAATTACAACCTGTATCAACCACACAAATGATATGGAGATTTTTGATGAAAAAATGTTAGATGAGATTGCCTACCGGCTTTCGATTTTGAAAATGCCAGTCGACACAGTGATAGCGATTTTAATTTTACAAAATGCTAACATAGATTCAGATGAGAATGTTGAGCTTATTAGTCGTCCTCGCCATAAAGGAAGCATTGAAATTGCTGAAAGTTTAAAAGATCTTTCTGAAAAAGGTTATTTGGATGACAAAGTTCGATCATTTTTTGTCAAGTACGTCGAGAAAATTGATCAGTTTTTTATTAATAAAGAAGAGAGAGATGATGAATCTGATGTCTATTTTAATAAACTTTATTCAACGATTGACGTTTTAGTTTGTTTTAACTTATTCAATGATAAAATCTGCAGTTTTTTGGAAAAAATCGATGCAAAGTATTTGGATGATGTTGCTTTAATTTATGTTGTTTTAAATAAAAAAAACCTACTAACGGACGATAACATTATGAAAGTTAATCAGTATCAATCGTTTGCAAGTAAAGTATTCAAGACAACTAAGAAATTGTATGCATTTAATCTTTTTAATCAACCTAATTTTGATTTAATTTACGCTCATACACAGAAGTTAAAAAAACTTATAGATATTCTTGGGGACTTGAAAGGAGATGATATGTTGTCAGCTGAAAGGATAGTTAAGCTTTTAGATGTAATTGAATATGCTGATGTTATTGCAGAAGCGCTAGACATTATTGAAGATGGACAGCTGTTGTGCCAGGTGGTTTTTGATAGTTTTTGTGACCATGCACCAAAAGCTTGTTATTTTGCATGCCTCTTATATCTCTTGTATAGAAATTGTCATGAAAAAATCGATGAACTTTATCTAAAACTACAAATACACGAAGCCTTTATTTCGGAAATTTGTGTTGCTTTTGATGTGCTTGGTACGCTTGATGGCAACGAAAAAGCGAACCAAGCAATATTAGAGAATATTATTAAAGATCCTGTTGGTGCTATTCTTGAAGTTGGAGAGAATAATTGGTGGGGTGTGTTTGAAGAATATTTTTCTGAGTTTAAAAAAGATTTTTATGAAGTCCGAAAAGCGGCAAGAGTATTATCACAAGGCTTCAGATCGCCGAGTTCTTTTTTTAATAGTGCTGGGCCAGACATCTCCAAAAAAATAGCAAGCTATTGTCAAATGGATAATAGTTTGAATCAAAAAACAGCCGACAAAATTGTACAACATTCTTTTTCTCGACCTGGAAAATATTAATAAAAAACTAATATTATATTGATTTAATGAAAACACTTTTTTAAATTAAGAGGAGGTTATGATGGGTGGCAAACATTCAAAAGATGTAGCACGAAACTTTACAGCTCCAACCATAAGAAATAGCATGAGTCGTTTTTTTAACGATAGTAGTTGGAATTCGAATGTACAAAAAAACGACAGCATTAAAGAAATTAAAGTTATTTTAATCGGTAATGTTGCACAAGATTATGTTTATAATTGGCTTGTTCATAATACAAGAACTACAGAATACGATCCCATTATAGAAGAAACTGCCAGAAAAAAAATCTCGCATCTTGATCGTGAATATATCTTGGACATTATACTCACGGCAAGTGAAGAAGAATACCAGACAATGATAATTCAAAGTTTGTTTCATGCGCAAAGAATAGTAATTTGTTGCCTAATTGATAGTTTGATTTTGCGTGAAGATATAGAAAGAAGTTTAACTTATATTGAATCTGCAAAAAAACGCTCATTTAGTGATTTTCCAATACTTTTGGTTGCTGTTACGAATCATATGTGTTCAAAAGCTCCCCCTACAGCAGAACAACTTAAAGAATTTCAAGAGCTAGCTGCTGAGAAAAAACTGCCATCTATTATATTTGATGATAGATGGGGCAATGATGTGAGCAAAGTTTGTGATGGTATTATGGAATTGGGAACAGATTCTAGAGAAGTTCGAAAGGCTGCAAGATTATTAGCACAAGGCTATAGGTCACCGAGTTCGTTTTTTACAGACATTGGAAAAGATACCTCAACACTTATAGCCAGCTTCTGTCAAACTGAAAATTGTTTAAGTCAAGAAACCGCCTTGGAGATTGCAAAACAATTTTTTTCTAGACCTGGAAAATGAAAATAAAAAACTAATGTTGTCAGTAAGTTATTAAAAGTTATGAAAAATTATGAAAATGTTTTTTTCATTCAAGAGGGAATTATGATGATACCAGCTTCAGATAACAATAGAGAAACCCAAACAAAAAAGGCAAGTGAGCACTTGACTGCCATTAATGAGTTTATTGTCGAGAATAAAGCGCTTGATGCAAATATTTATGAGGTAAATGACACACGAGATAAAAATTATCAGCCATATCATAAGAAAACAAGTTATCAAGATGCATTAAAACTTCGGGCTGAAAATTATAAAAACGCTGCTTTATTTTTGTTAGATCAAGTTGATCATATTGAGCAGGATGAAAAAACTAACATTATAGATAATATCAATAAAAAATATGAGGCGTTCTGCTTATCGTCGGAAGAAAAAACGAAGAAAAAACTATCAGAATATGTTACTGAGCTTTCAAACTGTTTTGCTCCATATAATAGCAAACTCTCAAAGGCAATAGGTTTTAAAGATCTTATTTTTGCAGAAAATCTTTTGAATTGGCAACGTAAACGAAAAGTTGTCGTAACCATTAATAAGTTTAAGCATCCAACAGAAGCTGAGAAAGAACCTCATACACTAGTTCAATTTGATGTTCCTCAAATTAAACTTACTGAATCACAGAAAGATGAGTTTAAACGATGTAACAGTGATGACAAGCCTCTGTGGTTTCAATCCCTTCCATCATGGGAGCGGAGTTACTGGGGAAAATTGATAAGTGATCTAGATGGCGATATTAGTAGTGAATTAGGTTGTATGCCAAGCACACTCCGTCACTATCCAGGACTCGCCAATTTTATGGTACACGGCGTCGCTATTTATAAGGAAGGTAAACGCACATTTCACTTAATGCGTAAACGTTCCAGCATCATTTATCCAATCGAGATTGAAGACAAAGAAGAGGCTGATCGTATTGCCGTAGAAAACATCAAACAATTAGTAGAAAGTTATGAACCAGATAATTCAATAAATCCCATAAACTTATTACTACAAACATTAGTCTCTCCATTAACCCATCTTCCCATACCCGAAGGATATGAGAGAGTTATGCTAGAAGAAAAGAAAAAAGCAGCAAAAAAGTATGCCAAAGAAAATACAAATATTAATGTTATCGAAACGAACCACCCGTTTAGTAAGGTATCTCTAGATATTAAAGTAAGGGACGTAAAGCTATCTAGAGGCCTTAAAGTAAGAGGCGTATTTTATAAAAATGAAGACTATTCTGGCGCAATAAAAAATATTTTAAGGATGGTGAATGAGTATTTTAATCAGTTACCAAAAGGTGAATTAAAAACACATTTACAAAGTTCAGTGACGAAGTTACAGGATCAGATCGATCAATCAAAATTATCCGAAAAACTTGATGATTTTCCAGAACCATGGCTTGTCTTTGAGAAGCTTAATTCTCAAGAAGTGGATAGCGAGTTAGTTATGGGCACAGCTATTATTTTATATTGTTGTAGGGCCTATATTGAACTCCATTTTCTTGAAAATAAAAAAGACTTTTTGCATGTGAAATTAATTTCCGCCTTAGAAGAAATTATTGTGGCATTGTGTCCAAGCTCAATTGCTCATGCTAGCTGCAAAAGCGGAAAAGATCGCCGTGCTGTTTTGTTAATGCTAGAAGATACTATGTGTCTATTTTTCCATTTTTTTCGGAAAATGGATATTAAAAACGATAATTCTTCCAACATGAAAAATTACTTCGCAGATATTTTTGTAAGTCTATTTGAAAGTGGTCATCACCAAATGCTAGCAGAATATAATGCATGTGGATGTTTTGGCTTAAAATCGGTCGAAAAGGCGCTGCCAGATTTTATTTTCGAAAAGATACATGAAGATCTTCTTAAACATAACGAATTATGCTCAGATCTCAATCGGCTTGATTATAGTAGTGCATCATATCGTCAACGTCGTGAACTGTGTCGCAAAGGAAAAGAAATTAAAGAAAATTTTGAGAATGGAACCTACAACCAAGAAAAGGCTTCGGTTGAGCTAAGACAACTTTTGAATGAGCCGACTCTCATAGATGAAAAATTACGTGAAAGCTTTACCAATGATCTAAATGAAGTTATGAAGTTTACCGAAGAAAAGCCACATTACTCCATGCATCAATTGTTTGCAGGTTTCTTTACAGTGGGCAACCCTCAAGTTAACTCAGTAGCAAAAAATGGAAATACTACTTTTAACTTTAAATTTTCATCAAAAGTATATTCTTTTTCAATCTCGACAAATACAAATTGTAATATTAATGAGAAGAATGAAGAAGGACGTACGCTTTTTCATCTAGGTTGTATGTATGGCAATACTGAACTTGTGAAAATTTTATTACAATTTCCAAATATTAATATATGGGCAAAAGATAAAGATCACAAAACTGCTCATAATCTAGCAAGTGAGTATGGGCAAAAGAAAATAGTAAAGATAATTAAGGATGAAACTAAATGCAGAAACAGTTTTATTTAACAGAAGGAGACTATATATGATTGAAGATAATGATGAGGCCAGCGAGACTAATTTCGTTAGTGATATTATTAAGGCTGCCGCAAGACAAGCAGTTAACGTCCTTGAAGTTACCGAAGACGATAATCAAAAAATTGTTAATGTAATGTCAACTATCAACAACAAAAATGAGATTAAAAAAACAATTAAACTTCTTCAGTATGTATCGCATCATCTAAAAAAACCGCCAGAGGGTACAGAAAAAAAATCATATAACGAGAGTAGAAAAATCATAAAAACAACTATAGTTCTTCTGAAAAAAATAATAAAAGAATTTAAGCGTGTTGATGCTAATGTGGTTATTCTTTGCAAGCGATCTAGTAGATTGACTTCTTGTACCATAGGGGAATTGTTTAAAAATGAAATAAAGATCCTGAAAGCAAAGTCTAAAGCTGCTCAAAAAGAAAAAGAGAGTCTGGAGGGATATAGAAAAGAGAAACATTTTAAGCATAAAATAACAACACACGAACATGGTATAAAGGAACTTAAGGAGGGTGTGGAAGTTTTTAAGACAAAGAAGAATCAATTACAGAAACAGAGCAATGACTTGCAAACAAACTTTGGAGAAGAAAACAAAGATGAACCATTATTTATCAATAAGGTTGAAGAAGCAGGTAAATTTATTCAGAAAATACTAAGAGGGAAAATTGTTTTTGGAAAGAAAGATGCGGCCGAGAAGCTAAAAGATGTAAACCCTTATGTATCAGGTGATATAATGTCCGATTTATATGTATATTCAATAAAAAGAGCAAATAAGGCGCTTTTTGATGCAACAGATTATCAGGTTAATCCGGATTACACTGATTCAAACAATCATTCATTATTGTTTTTAGCTGCAAATACTTATATTAATCTTGAAAATATTAAAAATGCTTCTAAGAAAAATGCACAAGAGATTCTTAAAACAGTGCTTAGTAAATGTGATAAAAATCCTGATATTGCAGCTTTTGAATTGTTGATCAGGCAAAAAAAGAATTCCCAAATAAATGATATGAGCAAAGAAATATTATATTATAATAAAAATAATTTTACCAAAATAATGGAGGATTTTTTTAAATCTCTTCTGTTTTGTATTTTGGATTTTAGTGAGGGCGATTCTACATATAATTTACTGGAACCTATTTTAAGTCACTTGTTAAAGAAAGGTAATAATATCCGTTTTAAAAACCTTTTGAAAAAAAAAGTTGCTCTTAAAAATTCTTTTAAACTTAAGCGCATTGATAATTTGAAATATAAAGAAACGCTTCTAGATGTTGCTATTCAAAACAATCATTCAGAAAAAGTCATTAAATTTCTCAAAGAAAATGTTGCGAATATTGATGTTAATCGAGAAGCATTTTTTAAGTGTGTTAATCAATTTAATCGTAAGAGTAATGACAAATCATTCAGTGATTTGTTATCAAAAGTTGAGAATTTATGGTGTTTTAATAGTAAAGGACAAACAATTTTAGAAATCTGCAAAAACGAAAATTCAAAGAAGAAGTTATTTATAGATGGATTATTAGATTGTTTTATAGAATTAGCTGCTTGTAAAAATCCTCGTCAGTTGTCTGAATATCAATTATATTATTTACATATGGAGTTTTTGGGCCATCTTTTACTCGAAGACGCTGAAAAGGCTATTAAAGTATTAGATCTGTTAACTAAGCATTATATGGAATATTTCAAGAAAGATATATCAGTCTTTTTTGATAAAATTGCACGTTTAGAGAAGACAGATTCTAAAATTATCAATAAATTTATTTCAATTTATAATGAAAACAACATAATATTACCAATGCATGAAGAATTTAAACGTTCTACATTAAATTTTCTTATTAGGCATGAGAATTTCCAATCTGTTTGGGATATATTACAAATGAAAGGTGTCTTCGGTGGAATGTCAAAGACTTGCTTTCATCAAATGTTATGTGAAATGCCTGCAATGATGAAAGAACAATATGATAGAAAGGCAAAAGCCCACTTTTTTGAGAAGTTATCTAAATTGCCTGAAGATGCTAAAACAGCCGATGGTTTAATGCTTTATAGTCTACTATCTGATGGCCATGATGACAGGTCTTTTTCTTCGTCATATGATATTGCTTGCGGAATATCTTATGCAATTCGTGTGAATAATAAAAATAGATTTAAAGAGTTTCTGAGGAAGATTGATAGGCAGGGGAAATACGAAAATATACCAGTTAATTTAGATGAAATTATTAATTTAGAAGATGGAGGTACCATAACTTGTCTTATTAGAGCTATAGGGCTTTATCATTGGCTTTATCATTCCTCTTTTTGTTTTATTAATGGATTATTAATCAATGGTGCTAGAGCAGATGCCTGTGATGGATCTGAGACCTCTGCGTTGTTATGTGCAATACAGCTTAACAAAGAGTCTATTGTTGAGGTTTTGTTAAAGAGTTTAAAGGATGATGATTTAAAGAAATGTCTTAACAAAGAAAATGAGGATGGTGATTTTCCTTTATTAGCTGCTGTAAAAAATAACAACATAGAGATATGTACTAGCTTATTAAAACCTGGCGCAGATCCAAATTTTCAAGTGGATAATGGTAAAACGCCACTTTTTCTGGCTACTCAGAATAAAAACAAAGCTATTTGTGATCTATTGGTTAAAGATGGGGCAGATTCAACCATACCCACAAGTAACGAACAAAACCAACCATTCTCCCCAAGGGATCTTGCGGTCGAGCTTGCGAACGAGAGTGAAGGAAAAGACTATTACATTTCTCAATTTTTTAGATCAAACAATGCTTGTCAACATAAATATATAAAAAAGCAATTGGAAGAATTTATAAACAATTGGCAGATGGGTTTGGCAAAACAGCAATCACTGGAAGAATCTAGCCAAGCTATACAAAAATATGCTTCGAATAAAGGCTTGACATGTTTTGATGTATCCGGCGATGGGAATTGTTTTTTTCATGCGGTATCAGATCAGTTAGAATCTTTAGGCCTAGCTAATATAACATTCGAAGATTTAAGAGCAAGAGCTCTTGATTACATGATAAAAAATATTAACAAATTCCGTGAATTTATAACACAAGAGGAAAATCAATATTTTGATGAAAATTCAACTTCTGGTGCTTGGGCGGATCACCCTATTATAGTAGCTTTGGCGGAAGCGCTAAATATTACCATTGTTATTATCAGAAGTGATGAAGATACCCATAAAATTAATGAGGAACCCAATCAAAACGTTATTAATCTTGGTTACGAAGTAGGGGTGCATTATTACTCATTAAGAGAAGTAAATTTGATTTCATTCTCTGAGGGAGAAGGTTCAGTTCCAGATAGCTCAAGCTTAAGTATGCAATTCTCAAATAGTTAGTTTTGTTTTACATGGTATTTTAAGGCTCAAACCGAAGAAAAATTATGGTGTGTGAAAAATCAGGATGTCTTAGAAGATTAAATAAAAAATAGGAAAGGTTAAATATTTATAAATTAAAAAATATTATTTAGGAGTATTAGTATGAAAAAATCTAATGAAACAACACGCGGTATTGTGGACAAAAAGTGTCCGATTATCATTGAGAATATTTTTGGGCTTATCTTGCTTACATCGGATCCATTATTAAAAGGCAACAATATTACATTGCCTGGAGATTTAGTCAGAGCCTATGCCATTTATAAAGATAAGTTATATTATATCACTCAAAATCCCTATTGCATTGAACCGGTGGAGTTTAGGAACAATAACAGCATGAATGATTTTGTTAAAGAGCTTGATTTGGAGCTTGAAATTAAGAATAACAAAGAAGGTCCAATCATTCTCATCCAAGATTTGCATGGAGTAAAATGGAATAAGATGCTTGAAATTATCAAGCCGCCTCTGACTCCATTTCAAAGAGAGCAGACAGAAGTTATGAAGAAAAAAACAGAAATCATTCCAGAAGGTGTTGTTAAAAATAAAATTGAAGCATATGAGGAAAAGATCAGGAAATTAGATGAAGAAATGAAAGAACTCTACGATAAAATTAAGCAAAGTAACAGTAGTATTCGCAAAAAAATAAAGGAAGATAGTAAAAATAAAAAGAAGATTAAAGATATTCATCAGAAAAGGTGTGATAATGAACCGCAATTAGAAAAATTGACAGAACGAATTGAACGCCTCACTCAATGTATTAAAGAAAAAGAAATTTTATATAATCGCATACAAGAAAACATAAAAAATGAAGATCGCGAATTAAAGCACTTAGAAGAAGGAGGATCCGGATCTAATTACTCGCCTCAACTATTTTCTCCAGTTTGTTCCGACAATAATACCGACTATTCAACTTATATAATTAGCAACAAGATTGATAAGCTTTCTGGCTTATTGTCATCTCCATCAACCCGGCAAGAAATACTAAATTTCAGAAATTCTGATGGTGAGACATGTTTGCATCTGGCTGTAAATTTTAATAAGAAAAAGATTGTGAAATTGTTGGTAAAAAATGGCGCCAATATCAACGCAAAAGACAATGATGGTTTTACGCCTGTTGATCTAGATAATAAAAATGTAATTAAAGTTATTTTAGCAGATAAAGAGCGATCAGATCAGATAACACCAAATAGCTTAAAGCTCTAAATGAGTTTGCAAGAGTGCAATGATTGATAAGGCAATCTTAGTGGGTGGTGACCTAGTCACAAAACAGATTTAAATAATTTTTTAACAGTCTCTTAAAAAAATAATATTGAGTGTCTTGAAATGTTTTTTTACTTAATCCATAAGGAGGTTACTATGGGAAGTGTTAATTTCAATGAAGAAACAAGCCAAAATAATATGTCTGAATTTGAGGAACTTAAATCAATAGTAAGTGGTTTGCTCGATGACTCGCCATCAATCAATGCAATTACTTCTGATGGGTTAGAAACTCAAATACAATCCATCAAAACTTATGCAGGGCGTATAAAAGAAAAGCTATTTGACCTGATTGAGATTGGAATTAAAATTGCTGAGATGACGAATAATATACAGCTAAACGGTTTTACAGAAAAATCAAACAATGTTTTTGTTTTTCTCAAGCGATTGTTTTCACAAGACAGCAATCAGCCATTGGAGTTTTTTCATGATTTCAAAGGTGTGAAGGATTCTGATTCACTTATTACTGTAACCCATACTAATGCTGAAATTATTCTAACGGCATATGGAGATTGTGAAATTGAGGTGCAAAAAGCAGATACGAACGATAATAATCTTGATTCTGATAATCTAACCATTAAAAATACGCCTATACTAACGCCAGGCGTCAAGAGAGGTTTAAATGCGGCGGTTGATGCTTGTGCATTAGTTGTTTTTAAAAATTACTCTTTTTATCGAGATAACATGAAAGCAGAGGATTTTAGATTGTTATTCGAAGCAATCGATATCAATGGAGGCATTCAAAACATCGCGATTCAATTGCCATGTATGTATGAATTGCTTGAGTCTGATTTAATGAGCGACGAGTCTAATTTAGCGAGACTTTCAGCACAACTTGAATTTATCAATACTTCGCTTGTTACATTAGAAGAATTAGCAGCCCCTATGGTTAGATGGCAGAATCGTTTTAATCGTTTTATGTCTTATCTTAAAAAAAACCAGTTTCAGCGCGCCATGAATGGCTTAGCAGAGCTACAACAAACAATCATACGTCCTGGATATGGTTATGAATCGGCTTCTGATGGTGTTTTATTTCCATTAATACAAGAGCTTGTCTGTGGTTATCAAGATTCAACAAATCATCAACAAATCTTTCGCCAAAAAGATGTAGAAAATTTATATATTATTTCCTTACGATTGGATGATTATAAGGCGAATATAACACAAAGTTTTTTGACAATGATCAATGACTGTATTATTAAGGTGATGGCTGTTAGTAAATATAAGCTTGAAAATGATGTCAGGCTATCATATACCGAGCTTTTGAAATCTTGTGACCCGTATATTATTAAACAAACAACCAACAATAGTTTGAAGCCTCAAGACTATCAAACATCCACTTTTATGACATTAGATCGAAAAAAGTATACGATTAATTTGGGTGATTTATATGAGGAATTTTTGGGGTACAATTCTGGTGATTTTCAACCTGTGATGTCACATTACTTATCAACAAATAGAAATAATAAACAGGCTTCTTATCGTTTTTTAATTGATTCAATTCAAAAACTTCCTCGAGAAAACAAAAATTATAATATTTTTATTAAGATGCTTTCGACATTTTACGTTTATTTAGTCGCGACTAAATATCAGCAAATAAACGATAATCCGATGAAAAAACAAAAATTCAATCGTTTATTGTTAGCATGGCTTGCAATTCATTTTAATATTCAAACAGCTGACAGTTTTAACACAGAAAAATTGACCAATCAGTCGATGAAACAGAAAATACAATTGCCGATTGTAGAAAATGAGAAAACAAAAATTCTTGATGTAATTGATAGGCTTATTGAACGCATCGAGCAAATAATTGGTAGATTGGATTCAGAGTTTTATGGCATACATTCTGCTGATTTAAAGGAAGCTGTTGATTTTATGTATCAGATGGTTTGTAAGGAATATGAGTCATCACCTTTGAAGTTAAAAAAACATGCTGAAAAAATTGAAAAAGGGTTCTTTATTTTATCATTGTTTTTATTTCCAGAATTAGACCAAACTAAATTATATGCCGTGATGGATGAGGCGGTAACACTTTCCAACAGTGCAGGCAGGATGGAACGTAGTAATGTCTTGGCGCAGTGTACGATTAAGTTAAGAAAATACTTGCAAAATAAAACCAAACAAGATCTCAATACGCTCTCTCAGGAAGAAGCTAAAAATTGCATTGATGAAAATATTAGGCTTATTTCAGATAGTGATAAGAATAAAACCACGCGTTATTTGAATACACAGCAATTAATTTTAAGATTAAAACGAATTTTTACCTTGCTTCCACGCGTAGAAAACATAGAAACAATTAATCTTATTAAGTTTGATATATTAGGTGCATTATTTAATACAAAAGAAAACGTAAGTAAAGATGAAGTTTGTTATACTTTGTCGAAACAGTTGAGGGCTTCAATTCTAAATTTGTATGAAAAATATCACGAAATAGATCAGCAATTGCCAATACGCCAAGAGTTGCATCATTTTGCTTTTTTGTTTAACCAACATATACTTGACTATCAGGAAAGAAATGAAGGCATTGAACCATGCCAAGTTATTAGCAATAGTTTTATTAACTTTCATGAGTTAAAAGAGCTCAAAGATGGTGTTTTACTTAAACATCATCGGGCTCGTTTAGAGGATATTTTAAAGCGTTTGGAAGGGCAGCCTGCCAATATGAAAGTTTCATTTTTTGGATCATCGAACATTGTCGATTTACCGATAGTTGAAGATGTCGCAAGCAAAACGACTGAATATCATCCAAAATAACTTAAAATGATGGCGCATCATTACAGAAAATAACAGGAAATATTTTTATTGGTTTTGTAATAAAACGGTTTATATCATTGTAAATTTGACGTTAAGGAGGGGAAATTGTTTAAATGCATTGAAAAGAAAAAGAAAAATAATCGCGATAGTATATTTTTTAATTTTAAATTTCAAATAGGAGAAAAATCATGAAGAAAGATAATAACGTAGATGTTGTTAATAATAACGGCGATACACTTGAGGAAAATGTTGGACATTTTTTGATTTACTTGCTTGGAGAGAAAGATATTTTGGTTCTGGATGATAACAATAATTCCAAAACTCAAAATCAAGTTAGCCATAAAGCCATTTCTTCGTTTTACAAGGCTATAACAGTCTACAAAAACGAGAATGATGATAAGACTGCTCAAAGCAAAAAAGAAACCTCAGAGTTTTTAGTTCAGTTGATGAATGGATATAGAGAGAAGCTTGGTATTAATCATGAAACAACGATCGATAATTTTCAAATTACTAAAGAAATGACACATAAAGCATCTCAACATCTATACAATTTGTTAATCATAATTCGTATTGTTTTAAAGGTTCAAAGAGAGCTTAAAGGACTTAAAAACAGTGAAATGATGAAGCAAATTTTAAAATCATTATCGTATATTTTTTCTGATAATCTGATTGTTTTTAAAAAAATCTCAAGAGGCAACAATGATAATATTGAAGCTAAAAGGCAACATATTGATGGTATAGTAGAAAAAATAGACTCATTAATTGAGCGACTTGATGAAAATGCCCATGTCTTCGCTGACGAAGCACATATTAATGATCATATTGCAGGTTTAATTAGGCTTGCCTCTGAGAAAGAAAAAGAGCGAGGAAGTAGAAGTCGTAAAAGAGAGAAAATCTATGAAATTGTTGGGCGCTATCTATTATCAGATACGCCTGATGATGTCATAGCCTTATTTCAAGCAATGAAAGAGGGGATTGAACTATCGCGCAAGCATGGGCATGACAAAGAGAAAAGTGCTCAATTAGAGTTAAAAGTACAACCATTTCGTGATGCGCTTGTAAATATGCTTGTTATTCGTAACTCAAAATGTTTAGATTTTAAAGAAGGTGATTATCAGAATATCTTAAAATGTATAAGTTATCAGGAGGAAACTTGTCCCTATGCTATGCAGATAATTGATAAAGCTTTTAAAAACAGCTCTAGACAAGAGATTGATTTACAAAAAATTCAGCAATTTTGTTTGCTCTTTTATACTATCCCTCGCTTCAGAAATGGGATGGAGATAAGCAAGGCTAAATATGTTCTTCAGATGGGTTCCGAATGGTGTTTTGTATTACAAGGGTTGGTTGATAGATGGAGAGAAAATGATTCTCGAGGACCTGAAATAAATATGTATGCTTGTTTGTGGAATTTTTATATTTATTCATGCTATAAAGACTTCGGAGAACTTTTTGATGAGAGGATGGATGTAGAGAGTATGCTTTATACCACGGCTCAGAAACAAGTTTTACTTATCGTGCCACCTGAAAAAATTTATCATGATTTGATTGATGAAAAAATCAAACATAGTAAAGACAATTTTTTTGAGTTTTCAAACAACTTTAATGATGTTTGGGCTGAAACCGATATGATGTACAAAAAATTAACGCGCGAAACCCATAAGAAAAAAACAGATGAACTTTTTATGTCACCACTTAACACCTCAAGTTCGCTTTGGAAACACGAAGCAACATCGAAAGATGATTTGTCTCGAAATAATTCAAGCGATGAGGAATCGGTGACTAAAAAGACATTTTTAAAATAAGGAGCGACCTCCCAGCATGATTGCTTTTGCGACAGATGATTTTGATCGTGAAACACATGAAAAATTAGCTTTATTTAGCTCTTAATGATATAGATCATACAAAAACAAAAGTACGCTCACCACAAACTAACGGGATCTGTGAGCGGTTTCACAAAACCATTTTACAGGAATTCTATCAGATCACTTTTCGCAAGAAAATATACTCAGATATTGAATCATTGCAAAAAGAACTGGACGAATGGATTTATTATTATAATAATGATCGAACTCATTAGGGTAAAATGTGTTGCGGTAGAACACCAATAGAAACATTGCTTGATGGAAAACAAATCTGGCTGGAGAAGTTTATAGACTAAATTTTACCTGACAGTCACTTCATGAAAATCGGGAACTGTCAGATCATGTCTGAGCTACTACACATAATCACTTACTTTCCTAAATAAGTTTGAGTTAAAATGTCAAGGCGTTCATGGCCTAGTTCTTGAGTAATCAGTGTGCGTGCCATGGTGTCGATCTTAAGCTGTTCTGCATTAAGCTCAGATTTTAAAAATCCGCCTTTTGCCGGACATGGCCAGCCAGTTAAATCCTGATATCGTTTTTGTGCATAAGCATGACGCAGGCCATGGCCTTTGCCAATACCTGCTCGTGCGACTTGATTTCGATATATCGTTTCTTGCTCGACATATTTTTTATTATGAGGAATTAAAGCTCGCCGACTATCGCCGACAAAGGCTTTAACTTGTTCGATGGCTTGCCATTGTTTTGGATATTGAATTTTAATAATACGCGCGCGCCCATTTTTACACCATCCGCCTTTAAGGCGCAATTCATCGCCTACGACTGCTTGATTGATACGAATCTTAATAGATTCTTCACGGCGCAAACCAAATTCGCGCTGTAAAATGAGGCTCATTTTAACATTTTGATCGGTGATTTTAGATAAGTCACCTTCAGTCATATTGATCGACTTATCTTCATTGGTTGCATATTTTCGGTTAGGAATATTAAGTGCAGCATTGCTTGCTGGTATAACATCAGCTTTATTAAATTTGCTCAATGACCACCGTAAATCTGTCATACGGTTTTTTATAGTGCCTGGGCTTAATTGAGCTTGCAGCCAGTGATTAACAAGATATTTTACATGCTTAAATTTAAGCTGCTTGATATGGCAAATTTTGTAACCGCCCTCGGCTAATTGTTCTGCCATATAAAGCAGCCGTTCTTTCCGATTCGCTTGCGTTTTAAAACTGCCATCTTTGTTATGCTTTAGCAATTGAATGATTGAATGTTGAAGATCATGTTTTGCTGACATAAATTTTTTCTCATTTTTTCATTTTGTTTTATTGAGTTTTAATGGTTTGAATCAAAATTAATTTTTTGTGTCTTGTCGGTTAAATAAAAACTGATGAGTGTTCGCACACTATTCATCTTATGATGACGGTAGCTTAGTGCTACAAAAGTGCAAACAGGGCAGAGCATTGGTAAAAATGCTTCCCAAACGACATAGACGAATACTCGCCGCTAACGTTGTGACTTAAAGCCACAACGTTACATAGGTTCGACACAAAATAATAAATAAATGATACAAACTAATTAGGCTAATAACTTAACGTTTAAAATTTAATAATATTAAAATATTACAAATATTGCTGAATTAATTGATCGCGTAATGCTTCAAAATTACTTTGCTTTAATAACATATTTACTAACTTACGCGGTGATACATTAATTTCTGTTTTATTGTAGATTTCTTCACGTACTTTTAATAACTGTTCAAATACTTCATCCTCTATAAAGTGTTTTTCTTTATTAGCTGAATTAGTTGGTAATGCTGAATGCTTAACGGTTGATTGATTCTCTGATATATTCTCTTGATTCATAATGATTACTCCTATGGTGTATAATAAAACGATTGAATTGTTTATGGCTTAACTGGACGTTAAAAAAATTAAAAAATAAATCCTTAAAAATGACTTAAAAAATAAGAGCTATTTGATGTAAATATAAATAAATGTATTGCTAGAAAGTATTTTTAAAAATATTTTTTAGAAAAAATTATTGCTTATAGTTATATTGCTATTGAATAAATTTTTAATGTTGACTTAAATGTTTATAATTTGACTGATTTAATGTTTTAAGTTTATAAATGAAAAGCCGTATAAACGTAGTGCTTTTTGCTTTATCTGACTTATAATATATTGACTTGAAACTTAAAATGTATAACTTAATGATTTTTTTAATTTACTTTGTGATTCATATGAGATAATAGATATTTTTCTAATTGCTGATAATTAATAGAGTCAATATATTATTTAACTAAGTTTTGACAATTTAAAAAACTTAATAACTTATTAATAGAAAGTACATGGCACTTAAGCGCCTAAAGTAAAATCATTGCTTAAAGCAATAAAAGTAAAAAAATTTTATTAAAAAGATCAATAAAATTTATTAGTAAAATCTTATTAAGTAAAATTTATAAAATGCCAAAGGTTTTCACCTTCCATTGCTTACATGGCACGCAATGTTTTCTGAAAAATATAACCGTTACTAAACGTAACGGCTTTTTTAGAGAGTAAATTTGAGAGAGCAACAATTTCTCTATTTTTACTGCCTAAAAAAGCCGTCACTTATTTGTCACTTTAAAGCTTGGAGGTTTAAATGAATAAAATCATACTGTTATAACCCCTGTCACTATCTCAAGCTTCGCCTTGCGGCTTGCTTTTGAGATAGAGACGGGGGTTGATAAGTGGCAAGCTCGTGGGTTCTATAATGTATTTCAATATTGTGCAATTAAGAACCAGGGCAGATTGTTGCAATTGTTACATAAATCCACCGAAGAAATTTCCGTCTGTCACAACTGACACGCCTTCGGCGCATCAGTAGAGATAGGCGGTAGATATTATCCTACAGTCTGATTATCATGCTATAAACAATTGCCGGTACGCTTTAGATTGTGTTCGTAATGTAAGCAAAATTTCCTTATAATGCGATTTAGCAAAGTTTAGATGATATTTTGGGAATGGTTTTCTAGGGACAAAAATTGCTTAAATAATTAAAAGTATCGGAGATATGTTATGATAACTAATGAGCAAAAAATACACTGCCCGGAGTGTGGGACATCAATTTCTATAGATGATGTTTTAACGCAACAAATCGAGCAAAAAGTCAGAAAAGATTGGGAGGAGGCGCAAAAAAGCAAAGAAGAGGAGATGAATCAAAAATCCGAAAAATTAGAAAAACAAGCTAATGAAATTGAGAAAAGAGAAAAGGAGATTGATTCCGTTGTTGCGAGTAAGCTTAATGATCGATTGTCATCAGAGAAATTAAAGCTTTTAAAAGAAGCCAAAGCAGAGGCTAAACATGAACAGATCGAAAAAACAGCGTTCCTAGAAGAGCAGTTAAAAATCAAAGATGAAAAGCTAAATCAAGCGACTAAAACAGAATTAGAATTACGTAATGAAAAAATAAAATTAGAGGATGATAAGCGGGCTTTTGAATTGGAAAAAATGCGCCAATTAGAAGAGGAGAGAGCTGGTATTCTAGAAAATGCCGCAAAAAAAGCAGCTGAAGAGCAGCAATATGTTATCGCGCAATTAAAAAAACAATTAACAGATGCGACCAAAGCAAAAGATGAGCTTTCTCGAAAATTAGAACAAGGGTCGCAGCAAACACAAGGTGAAGTGCTGGAGTTAGAACTGGAAGAGCTCTTGAGAGCGGAATTTCTTCATGATGAAATATTGCCTGTGCCAAAGGGAATAAAAGGCGCAGATATTATTCAAAAGGTTATGGATCGTTCTGGACGTGTTTGTGGAAAAATTGTTTGGGAATCAAAAAGAACCAAGCAATGGAGCGAGGGATGGATACAAAAATTAAAAGATGATCAAAGAGCGATTAAAGCAGACATAGCAGTTATTGTCTCTACAACGTTACCAGATAATGTAAAAGGATTTATATTTCGAGACGGTGTTTGGATTTGCGATTGTAAGCTGGTTTTGGCGTTGGCAACAGCAATTAGAGTTAACCTGGAAGCAGTTATGCGAGAAAAAGCGATGTCAGTAGGAAAGAATGAAAAAATGGAGTTTCTTTATACCTATTTAACAGGTGTGGAATTCAAGCAGCGGGTTGAAGCTATTATTGAGGCATTCTCCAGTATGGATGAAGGATTAAGAAAAGAGCGAATGGCGTATGAAAAAATCTGGTCAGAACGTGAAAAACAGCTGAAAAAAGTCATGAGCAACACAATTGGAATGTACGGTGATTTAAGCGGGCTGGTTACACTGCCACAGATTAAGATGCTGGAGCTGAGGGAAGATAATAATGAAAATTGATAGTATTACAATTCAGCATTACAGGGGGATAAAAAATAAAGAAACAATACCCATCAGTAATTTTTCAACTATTATAGGCAAAAATGATTCAGGAAAATCAATAATCACTAATGCCATAGCCTCATTTTTAGACCCCAAAACGTACAAATTAGTTGAGTCTGATTTTAACGATCCTAATGATGAAATAATAATAGAATGCGGGTTTTTTGATGAAAAAATTAGAGAGACTCTAGAAAACAAACTTAAATCTAAGGTTAAGAAGGACGATGGTCTCGAAGAGTTTCTAAGCGATATTATATTTGATAATAAAATTTATATCCAAAAAACCAGCACCAGTGCAAAGGACAATTTTTCTAAAATTGATTGTTTGCAATTGGAATATGTTGATGATGATTTCAAAAATCTTTATACAAAAACCGATGATGAATTAATGAAAATTCTAACTCAATATTCAATTGAAATGCCCGTTTCTGGGTCTGGAAGAAATTCCAAAATGGAAAAAGTGAAACATATTAAACTATACTGCAAAGATCATTCTATCATTCAAGAAAAAATCTGGGTGGAAGACAAGCACAAAATATCTGCTTTGCTTCCTGCAGTAGAGCTGTTTGTATCTGATTATGGATTAGAAGCCGATACAAAATTTAAAACAAGCTCTGTTTCTGAAATCAAAAGTTTTTTTGAGAAAGAAACATCTGATTCGACTAAAAGGCTTTCTCAGATAGAAAAAGATATCCAAAATGAAATGAACAGGGAAGCAGAAAGCATTAAATGCTTTATGAGTGTTTATACTCCATCTCTCGAAAAGATTGCTATAACGCCAAATATATGTTGGCCAAAGGCTATTGATGGTATAAATGTTAAGTTCCAATTTGATGGGGACGTTAGCCCAATCCTTATGTCGCATAAAGGGGCAGGTTATAGAAGGCTGTTTATGGTGGCTCGATTTAGGTATCTTGCCAATAAAAACAAAGGATCTAATGTTGTTTATCTAATTGAGGAGCCTGAAACATTTTTACATCCCAGCGCTCAACAAGATCTGTTGGAGGCATTAAAGTTCCTATCGGAAGATAACCAAGTAATCATTACAACACATTCTCCTGTTTTTGCTGGAGCTAGTGAAGAAAACTCAATCATCCTTTGCTTGAAAGATGATCAGTCCCGATATGAGGTTCCAAAAACAGGACGGGAGGACGAATTTTGCAGAAAAATTATTGATGAATTAGGTGTTAAGCCTTACTACAACTTAAGAGATGCATTTGAAAAAATTGTTTTCGTTGAAGGAAAAGATGACGAATTTTTCTATAATAAGCTGACAGAGGTTTTTCTAGACAAGCAACTTAGTTGAAATAGTAAAATTCTTGTGCTGCCAGTTGGTGGGAGTAGTGTCAATAGTTTTGTGAATATTGAATATTTTTTAAAACAGGGCAGGCCAATGTTTTTAATTATTGATAGTGATATAGGGCTGAAAGATACGAAGCCTAGACAGATAAAAGAGCAACGAAAAACATTTAATGACTTTAACAAAAAAGAAAACTCTATTGCATATCTCTTGAAAAAATCGGCCATAGAAAATTACTTCCACCCGCGCGCACTAGAAAGATACTTAACTCTAGGTGCCAATCTTTTGGATGATTTCAAGGATGATGATCACATGCCTGAAAAATTCAAAACGATTAATAAAAGCCACTCAACAAAGTTAGATAAAAAAAATAATCGCGATATATTTGGTCTGATGACTCAAGCCGAATTTAAGAGCGTTGTTGAGCCGGAGCTAATTGAATTTCTCGGAGAAATAGTAAAGGATTAGAGATGTTTTGCAAACCAAAGAATTGGAGAATCAGATGAAAAAACCACCAGACAATCAAGCTGCCAAAAATCCGAGAATTCGTAATAGCACAGCAGAATTTTTGATGTTTGTTGCGGATTCTCATCAGGATGGGATAGAGGTGCGCTTTCAAAATGAAACGATTTGGTTGACACAAAAAATGATGGCGGAGCTATTCCAATGTTCTGTTGATAATATTTCGTTGCATCTCAAAAACATTTTTAAAGACAAGGAGTTAGAGGAAAAATCAGTTATCGAGGAATTCTCGATAACTGCTCGAGACGGCAAGCAGTACCGAACGAAACATTATAACCTTGATTCCATTATTGCGGTTGGTTATAGGGTAAATTCACTTCGCGCCACACAGTTTCGTCAGTGGGCAACAAGGGTGCTTAAAGAATTTGCTATCAAAGGATTTGTGCTAGATAAAGAGAGATTGAAGAACGAGGGTTTTCTGAGGCAGCATTATTTTGAAGAGTTGCTCGAAATTATCAGAGAAATCCGAGCAAGCGAACGGAAATTTTATCAAAAAATCACCGATATCTATGCCACAGCTTTGGATTATGATTCTGCTTCTGCGTTATCAAAAACTTTTTTTGCTACAGTACAAAATAAAATGCATTATGCTATTCATGGCAAAACAGCAGCAGAGTTAATTTTGGGGAGGGCAGATAGTAAAAAACCATACATGGGGCTTATGGTTTGGAAAAAATCCCCTAAGGGTAAGATTTTAAAATCAGATGCATGTGTTGCCAAAAATTATTTAAATAAAGACGAAATAGAGGCTTTGGATCGTACCATAACTATGTATCTGGATTATGCTGAAGATCAAGCAAAACGGAAAATACCAATGACCATGGAAGATTGGTTGAAAAAACTTGATGCTTTTCTGCAGTTTAATGAAAGAAAAATTCTTGATAATTCAGGAAAAATATCTGCTGAAATAGCCAAATCATTTTCTGAAAGTGAATGGGAAAAATACAGAATTACTCAAGATCGGCTCTATGAATCCGACTTTGACCTGGAAGTGAAAAAGTTTTTAGCTGATAATAAAAAGGAAGATTGTTAGCAGATGATTGAGCCTGCTAGCTTCAATCTGCTGTCATTATATATTTATTATTCACGGGTAAAAAATCTATGCACG
>SDBS01001049.1_pt1 | contig 27938 bp, 22 predicted proteins | sample 2277091 | NCBI WGS metagenome assembly SDBS01 (sample SAMN10404972, study PRJNA504765) | marine sediment metagenome | isolation source: marine sediment core GS10_PC15, 163 cmbsf | place: Arctic Ocean: Southern Knipovich Ridge | collected 2010
TGCGGGCACGGACAACGAGGCCATAGATGATCATGACCAGGGATTGGAAGAAAAGGATGAAGAAGAACGATAATTTATCGCTAGAAACCATTTGTACGTAGGTTGTGCTGAGCAAGATTAATTGCGACACCAATCCGGTTATGAAAGCAGCCACAAGATTGTCTCCACGAACTAAAAGATAATGCATGATAATGCCCAAAAGGGCTGCCCCGATGGAGTAGAACTGCGGTTCTATCACCTCGAGTTCATGAAGCGCCATAAAATACGCCGCGAGATAAAATGCATTGGCCGGAAACCCAAGCCAAACATTTCGTTTGCGGAAAGCTTCGAAGGCGTACATCGTGGCAATCAGAGCGATGACGACGACAGAGGGTTGACCGCCCTCAAAGAGGGCGCTTATGGCTGTTATGGCGCTGAGCAGCAACCCGCTGACACGCAAAACTTTACCCCACCCCTCTACTTTGAAGATCGTTCTCAGACTCAGGCCCAATAGATAGTAAACGAGCGACAACCCCAAGAAGCTCCACAACCAATCGGTCTGGTGAAGATAAATCACACGAAATACGAGCGCGAGGGAAATGCTTGCTGTCGCCAGGTACCCAAGACGATGTTGAGGGTAAAGAAGCGCATATGCTCCTAGCCCGACGCCCATAATCAGGTATGCCACGGCGGCTTCCAAGGATGCATCAGCCAATCCATTCACCGTGTTGATAACCAAGAAGATGAATCCCAGCAGGAAAGCAAACAGTTGAGGGGGAAGGAACCATTCCTTCCTTCCTTTTTTCACTCTTCTGACTGCCAGGTCGATCAGTAACATCGTAAGAAGGGGAGGAAGTAGTTTATATCCGCTATAAAAAGCTCTGGCTGCGATCGACGGAACGAAGAAAACAGCGAAGTATGCCCATAAAGCAAAGGTGAGGCCAAATACCCAATCGATGGAGCGCGCCTTCCAGAGACTCAGGAGAAGATACACTACGGCTGTGGCCAATACATAACCGAAATTCATCTTCGGTCCAATTTCTAAAGCCAGGATCCCCGCGTAGGCAAACGGTAGCGAACTGGCAATTTGAATAGTTGGGCTGAAAGTTTCGATGTCGGGAAATTTTGTCCTAGATAGGAAATGACTTGCAAGAGCCAATAAGCTGCCCCAGATCCAGGCTGCGTTAACAACGGTCTGGAGAGAAGGGGACGCTTCTTGCAGGAAGAACAAAGGAATAGGTATCAGGCAGATCGCCGCCATCGCTCGAAACAGCACGGAGGGGGTTGTTCGATTGCTCCACAAATAGGCCAGCATTACGGTCAGCCACATGCATCCGACGCTTAACCAGGCGACATCCTTGAAGGCGCCAAACATTCCCCATTTAAAGATGAGATCCATCGAAGAAACAAAAAGAAGCCCAGGAAGAGCAATATGCACCACGATAAAAAGAAGTTTGTGCGTACTTTTATCGAACGTACGCCGTATTTGAACAGATAAAACTAACCCCAACAAAGAGGCGATTGCAAGAACGAAAAGAGTCGTATGGAATGAGGCGCTGATCCAAGATGAGAAGAAGACGCCGGTCAGCATGAAAGCCATCAGCGCCAGCAGGCTGAATAGGCGAGATTCGTAAAGCCAGGTGCCGGCGATCCAGATTACACCAAGGAGAGCTGCGACACCCATCCAATAGGGGTCCATATGGAATTCTGGCGACGCGTAAAGATCGAGAATCACGGCAGCGTCAATCGGAATGAGCAAAGTGCCGATCAGAGAAAGGGTGAAGCTGGCCATAGGGATACGGCGATATAAAAACCATGCCGTGATTATTGCGCCAATCGTAACCGCGCTGATGATCGGAAGCCTTGCGGCTTCGACGATTGCAGCGAGGATGAATGAGGCGGCAAGGATGAAAAACGCCCCTAAATAGAGTGCGATCTTGACGCTTGTTTCGCTAAGAAGCAATTGGGAGAGATTGCGCCGGTCACCGGGGCCCGCCTTCGCTCTCACTGCTCTCTTGGATGACGGTCGAAATTCATACCGGTTCCTAAGGACTCTCGCGACCTGGGAGGGGAGCAACCCCTCCGCTTCCCATCTTTGGAGGGCAGCGAGAATAACCCCCCGGTCATGGGGCAGCACCTCCTTCGTTGTTGGTCTGTCACTTGTCTTTGAGAGATTTTGGAGCGCAATGAATGCATTATCGCGAACCTCGGAATTGCGGTCGTTTGCTGCGGTCAGCTCGAGAGCTTTCAGAATTGATTCTTCATAGGACTGAAGGTTTCCTATGGCTTGCACGGCTTTTAGCCGGTCTTTCGCGTTCCTACTCCTTAATCGCCTGATGAGAATGTGAATTTCTTCTTCCGTTGCCTGTGTCATAGCGAACAATCTCCATAACTCCTACATATTTTAAAAGGTATTCTCTCTAATTGATTCTCCAATGTCAATTGAGTCAAACTTCGCCGCGCTTCAACCGCGGCGATCATTTTCGGGTATTTCTCCCCTAACTTTACTTATCTTACCTTTTTCTCAACCTGGGCTAGGCGATTCCCCCCAGCAGGACTCGCAGGGCAACAGCGAGGTTGAGAAAGAGGAAAAAAAGATCCACACCGAGCGCTGCCCCCGGCTGAGCATCTAGCTGTGCCTCGAGAGACGCGAACCAAGCTGCTGCCAAACCGGTGAAGATCAACACACCTGCCCCCGCCCAGGCTGTCGTAAAGACCGGGTCTAAGCTCATAAACACAATCACTGCCCAGCCCAGAAGGTATGCCCAGGAGAGCAACCAGAGCCCGATGCCCACCTCCCTCATCCGGGACCCCAATCTCCGCCCAAGCCACGCGGTGAGCGCGAACACCAGCACTGCGAACCCGGCCGAGAGCAACCAGGCTGAGAACACCACCTCCGCTGCCAGCGCGCGCAGGAACACACCGAGTGCAAGGCCGAGCGCTGCTAATAGACCGGCGTTCCATCCCGGTACAGACTTGAAGGTCATCAAAGCGATGAATAACAGCAAGCTGATTACACCAGCCAGCAGCATGAATGTGCTGCCCGATTCCTGTGGACCAAACCACAGCCCAACCATAGAGCCCAAAAGCCCCAGCAGGCTGAACGGTACCACCTGGAGTAAGAAGCGTGTCCAGAACATCTGCCGCCTATCTCTGCGGTATTTCCGATTGACCGTCTGCTGTTAGGTCAACCCACTGATCACTTAATAAACCGGCGAGCAGGATCGTCGCTCGCCGACGGATGGAGACCAATAGCCGCAGCACGGGAATACTCGGATCGCCTGGTGCATAGCCGGGCTGCGGGTAGGTAATATCGATGGCCAATGTGTCCGGATTGGCGACATCAAAGCCGTTCCGGTTGGCGTATTCGACCGCCTCGGTCGCTGCGATTCCTAGCATTGCATCAGAGACGAGCGTAGCGCGGTCCTCATCTTGAAGCCACGCGGGGACATCTCCCGGGAAGGGTGTTGCCGTCATCACGCCCGGTGGTGTGGGCGAGGGTGTGCTCGCCATGACCGTCTGACGGGCGACAGCGAGCGTGACCATCTGCTCGGCGACGACGCTGATGCCAGCATCCGCAGCCGCTTGTGCAGCGCGCTTCATCCGCCCCCGCTCGATGAACAACCTTCCTGCGTCCACTGCTACAGCTAACAGGAGCAATATGACCGGCATCAAGACAGCGACGATAATCAAGATCTGTCCTTTACGTCGCATGGCTAATTAGAATACTCGATGCGGCTCGTGGCTTCCGCGCCAAGCGTTACGGTGATAGGCAGCGGCAAAGCTAGATTCATGGGATAAGCTAGCCGAACCGTAAGTGGTTCACCCCGCGGTTTTGGCCAGGGCATGGCGCCGCGTGTTGCCTCATCCGGAATGATACTCACGGTCACGGAAGTGGGGTCGCTCAATCCAATCAATGATGCCTGCACAGCGCCGATTATCTCAGCATCCCCTTCCCCCAAGCTCGGATTCAGCGTTGTCCCGGCCCGCGCCCCTTCCCATGCCGCTTGCGTGAGGATGATCTGGGCGTTAATCAACACCCCCAGATTGATCAGACCCAGCATCAACAGCAGCAGGATTGGCAAGACGACGGCGAACTCCACGATCGCCTGACCCCGGAAATACTTTTGACGTTCTGCGCTCTGATTTATTAGCATTATTTCAATTGATCGACACAGGTTGCAGCCTCGTTCGTTTTCATGCAACGAAGTAAATGTGCGCCAGTTATATGTCTTCCAATGTAAATCTGTTTGCGTCCACCATCAGCGCCCCAGGAATAGATGTAGGATCGGCGGCGCCAGGTAGACGATCAACAGCGCGGGAAGGAAGAAGAAAACCAGTGGGAAGACGATCAGGATAGGCAGCCTGCGGCTGGCCTCCTCAGCTCTTCGCCTGCGTCTAGACCGCAGCAGGACTGTTTGAACCCGTAAGATTCGAGCCAGCGAGGTGCCCAAACGGTCGGTTTGCTTCACCGCGGCGACGAAGGCGCCTAAATCAGGAGATGGATTCCGCTCGCCGAGTTCTTCGAGAGCCTGCCCGCGCGGATGGCCGCGGTCTAGCTGCCGGACCAAGCGGCGAAGTTCATCCCCGAGCAAACCCGGATACCTCTCTGCAACCCTGCGCAGTGCGGTTTCAAATCCAAGCCCCGCTTCCATTCCCAGAGTCAATCGATCCATGAAGTAAGGCAATTCGTTATCGATATCCATCTGGCGCCGTTCGACCCGCCAGTCGAGCCACATCTGAGGCCCGTAATAACCTCCGACCATCAAAACAATCGCGAGAAACCACCCGACCAGATCCCACCCTCGCCAGATGCCGAGCAGTATGCCAAGCGCAATAGATCCCAACAGGAGTAGCCATCGGAACGCAGCAAACTCGCGTACGGACCACGGCATCCCGGAATGTATCAACCGCGACTCCCCGATTTTAAATAGCCAACGTCGAAAAACAGCTTCAGGCAGAGGAACGAACCCCAGCATGGGTGTGAGCCGTTCCGCCAAACTGATCTGCCTACTTGCATCGGGCGACCCCGCCCGAACCCTTGCTCCCATCAGCGCAATATAGACGATGATGAGCACAACCAGGGCGGTGAGCGTGGAGATCATAAGTAAGAGAAGTGATGTTTCCATGTTCAATACCGGATCCGGACCATGCGTGAAATGATCGCCCAGCCAACAAGCTGCAAGACCAACGCGACCACGACAAGAAACTGTCCGATGAGCGTATCGAAGAGCACATCGATATAGCGGGGGTTAAAAGCCAGAAGAATGCCCGCAGAGACGGGGACCAACGCGGCGATAACAGAGCCCGAGAGTCTTCCCTGTGTGGTGACCGCTCGCACTTCGCGTTCAAGCTCCACGCGGCCGCGCAGCAAATCGGCGGACTCTTCCAACATGCGGACCATATCTCCGCCGAACTGCCGCTGTAGGATCAAGCCATCCAATGCCAGCGCCAGGGATTCATCAGGGTGCTCTGAAAGAAGCTTGCGCAGGGCTTCATCAATCGGGTGTCCCAGGGCAATTCGTCGTGATAGTTTCGTAAAAGCCTCTCTGATGGGCGAAGGCAGATCTTCCTGCGCGAAGCGAATCGCCTGTTCGAAGGACAGACCGGCTGAAAGGCCGGAGGCGAACGAGTCGAGCGCCTGCGGGAGCTGCTCCCCGAACCGACGTCGATAAGCGTGCGCCCGATTGCGGATCATTGCTTTTGGCAAAATCGGCAGGATGAAAGCCAGTGCGATCCCCAGCAACATACCCCCGATGCGATAGCCGATGAAACCGCCCACCAGCGCCGTGGCGATGAGGAGCAGCAAGTAGCGCGAGGGTTTACCACCCAACTCGGCGTCCCCCCATTCCTCGAACAGCGCTTGCCCCCACGTTGTCCTCCATATGGGCTTCGCCAGCCACTCCAGAGGGTCCGGGATCCAGTGCAGCAGCCATAAGATGATTGGCTCCGGTTCTAAAGCGGGCAGTTGAGACACATCAGCAGTACGGGCTCTCCAAGCCCGGCGCATCGTGCCCGCTTCCGCCCACAGGATAAGCGATAGGACAATCATCAGGGTCGCAGAAGCGAGGGCGATCGCCGGGAAAAAGGCTGGATGCGCCCATGAAGCTGACTGCAACTGTCGACGGAACAGCCAGACGATCAGCGCGAAGAGCGCGATGAGCGCGGCGCCAATCAGTGTAGTACGGTTTAAAATGCGGCTTCGTATATTCTCAAACGTGGTGGACTCTCCCCTTGAAGTCTCGTGTTGCTGATGGCTACCGTTTTGGGGTCGTGCGCCCCTAATACGTCCCCGTCTTCAGATCATAGTGAAAGAGCGGGACAAGCTTGAGCGCTTCGCCCTCTTTAGCCGAGAGCTCGGTGATGGCTGTGATCACCCTGCGACCATCAGCCAGGCGATCCTGCTGAAGGACGACTTCGACCGCTCCTGCTATCATTCTGCGAATGGCTGTCACCGGCATGTCGAAGCCAGCCATCAAGACCATCGACTCCAGGCGGATCATGGCATCGGCGGGAGAATTGGCGTGCAACGTGGTCATTGAACCGCGATGGCCGGTGTTCATCGCCTGGAGCATGTCGAAGGCTTCTCCACCCCGGACCTCGCCGACGATGATCCTGTCCGGCCGCATGCGCAGCGCGTTGCGTACGAGCGTGCGAATGGTGATCTCCCCTGTCCCCTCGATGTTCGGCGGTCGAGATTCGAGCGACACCAGATCCGGGTGCTTAAGCTGCAGCTCAGCAGCATCTTCGATCGTGATGATGCGCTCCCCCTCCGGGATGCAAAGGCCAAGTGCGTTCAGCGTCGAGGTTTTACCCGAACCCGTACCACCAGAAATGATGACGCTTACGCGATCGATTACACACTTACGCAGGAATTCCGCCACCTCCGTGTTGATTGTGCCCAGCGAGGTCAACTTCTCCAGCGTGAACGGATCGCGGGCGAACTTACGGATCGTTAACGCCGGCCCGCCGATTGCTAGGGGCGGGATTATGGCGTTTACACGCGAGCCGTCTGGCAATCTGGCATCTACCAACGGGCTGCTCTCATCAATCCGCCTGCCGATGGGCGCGACGATGCGGTCGATCACATGCCGCAGGTGAGCATCGTCGCGAAAAGACACATCCACCCGCTCGATCTTTCCATCGCGTTCGATGAAGACATTCTGGACGTCGTTGACCATGATCTCCGTGATCGCTGGGTCCTCTAACAGCGGCTCGAGTGGGCCCAATCCAACGATGCGGTCGACGACTCCGCGGATGAGTTTCTCAGTCTGGTCCTTGGTGAGAATCAACTCCTCACCTTCCAATACTCGTCGCGTTCGCATGTTCAGCGCATCCCGCTCGGGCACACCATCCAGATCACCGGCCTCCATCTCGGCTTCCAGATCATCCGAGAGCAGCCGATGGATGCGATCTTCGAGATCGAGCAAATCAATGGACTGAGCTGATGCCTTCTTCTTTGCCATAGGCGGTCCTTGGCGGTTAACGGTCTGTCGACGCGATTTTAACAATTGGAGCGTGCCCCAATTCCTTTTGGCCCGCGACCGCTTTCCGCAATCGCGCTGCCAGCAACACAACTCCGCGCCCGAAACTGCTGCGCCGGTCGCTGACGCAGGGGTTTCCAAAGCTCACCTGGTACCCAACGGCGCGCGGATCCGATTGGATTGCCGCCAGCAGCGGAATTTCCAATGACCGGGCGATCTCCGCCGGGCTGACCGGATGCCGTCGACTGGTTTGATTGACTACCAGACCGCTCTGCCCCCGCAAGTCAGCCGACAGGGATTCAATCAGACGCCCAGCGGCGCGCAAGGCCGGCGGATCGGCCGTGGTCACAACCAGAGCGATATCCATCATCGTAATGACACTCTTCGTAGCTGTTGACATCCCAGTGGGCATATCGAGCAATAGCCACTCATTCTCACCTGCAAGAGAGCCGAGTAGCTGAGCAACCACCAGCCAGTCGATGTCATTGGACCACACATCTGGAGATCGCATGAAGTTCAAACCGGAAGCGTGTTGGGCAATGACGAGCTGCAGATGCTTTGGGCTGATCTCCTTTACGACCGGCAGTAAATCCGCCCATGAACGCTGCGGCGAGAGATCTAATAGAAGGTCGTCGGCGCCGGATCCCGGGTTGAGATCGAGGAGCAGCGTTTGACCATAACCGGCGAGGGCACATCCAAGGTTCGTCGCCACCAGCGACGCACCCACGCCGCCCTTCGCCGAGAGAATTCCGATGACCGTCACGCTACGAACCCCCCTCGGGTCGGAGCAGGATCAACAGCGAAAAACCGTTAGCTCGAGCGTACAGAATGGCGACCGCCTCCTCAATGGATACCGCCAGCGTCAATTGGTCCGGGTGATCGCTTGTGCCACTAAAACCCAGGATCTCCACAGAGGAGACAATCACACCGGCCTCCTCAACCGGTTGACCGGCGAGATAGGCGAGGAGATCGAGGTGATCGCCCGTGATCACCTGTGGAACCGGGCTTGCGACCCAACCCGCCGGGATCACGATCGCCCAGCGGCCGTCAGGCAGGCGCGCCGACAGCCCCGAGCCTCTTTCACCGGAGAAGTCGGATATGAGCAGCACTTCATTTGCCTTTACCGGCGCGATCAACATCCGCCCTATCGCTTGTGCAGCATCCGTCAGATGCCCTTCCGGCAGAAGTCCTTCTGGCACAGGGCGGGTCTCTACCATCTCCGCGGCGATTTCCGTACCAGGCCGCAGGTCGCGCTGCGCCACCAGGGCGCGCTCAGTTGGGAGAGCGCTCACCTGCAGGCGATTGAGGAAAAAGAAAGTGAGGATTCCCGCCAGCGCAGCTAGAAGAACCGCCAGGATGATGTAGAAAGGGATCCTTCGGCGGAACCCTGCTGCCCAGCTCGGGGTTGTCTCCGGTGTCGGTGTCGGCTTGCCATCCATATTAAAGTCCTTCTTCGTTGGTAGTCCAACTTCGCAGGCAATGCAGCGGTCTTAGAACAAACAAAGCGGCTGATTTAGCCGCTTTGTTGATCACCCTTGTTCGTTTCCATTCCGTCCCCCACGCCTTTTTTCATCGTAGGTCGAATGTAGCACAACACGAAGGGACGTGTCAACTAGGGCAACTATCCTTAAGTCAAATCTGTACGGCTCATTTTCCTCATGCGCCTGGGGCGTGGAGATCTTGCGACCAACCCGATGCTCGATAAAACCGCGTCAAACCCATCCAAATCCAATCAAACCCGGTCACAACATTTGACATCTCTGGGTGAATCATGCTAAGGTAGACTATATAGCTCTCTGGTACTAGTGGGGATTTCTTCCTTTAAGAAGGGGACAGTCATGAAGTCTATCCGTACTTTGACTGCAGCGGCGTTATTCGCCGCGCTTTTCGTTCTCGTGCTCCCAGTACATGCAGACTGCGGCGATGGCGATCCGACCTGCATCCTTGAGCCGCCGATCTCGGTAGAAATACGGACCGCTTCGACCAGCGGTGATGCTTCAGCGACGGCAGCAGAGAGTAGTGCGCTCACGCCGCTCGACTTCACCGTTCCCATGCCTCTGCCACGGCGTGTTGAAGCGCTGTCGGCCTCAGCTTATTCAGAACCCGAAAGCACGGATTCTATCCCTGACTTCACATCCCTCTCCATCCCCTTGCGTTACCAGACGGCGGGTGATGTCTCCTGCGGTGTGCAGGCGTTGGGCATGGCGCTGGATGGTATCAATGGCTCAGCCCCAACTTCAAGTTCGATCCTGGGTTTCTTGCAGGACCAGGGCATGATGTACAACTTCGGAACCGGCGTTGAGGAGCTAGCGCATGCGGCGCAGAACTTCGGCTATGCCAGTTCGCTCCCGTTCCACGGCTGGTCGCGGGATCAATTGATGGCAACACTGGCGGAGGGAAATCCGGTCGTGGTCGCTCTGGGCGCCAATGGTGCGGATCAACCAGGGCACTTCGTGACCGTGACGGGGGTATCCCCAGATGGGCGTTGGGTGACCTACAACGATCCGACGCTCGGCAAGCAGGTGATCCCCATCGATGAATTTAAGCGCCTGTGGGGGCTGCAGGGCAACAGCGGCGTGGCTGTTGCCGAGGCAATCCCCATTGGTGTACCCATTAACTATGCGCCCCTGGTTGCGCTCGCTGCGGGGTTGATGGCCTTGGTGAGCACGCCGCCATTGGCCCTCCAACGCAAGGGCATCGGCGGGGTGCTGCCCGCTCCTAGTGGGGGTTCCAATTCAAGTGCTCCTCCTTACCCCGCGCCGGCGGGTTACAAATGGGCGAAGAAAACTGTAACCAAATACGACTGGAAAAACGTCGAGGTCACGGAGCAAGTTGAAGTGCCCAATATGGTTCGCACCTGGGCAGTTGTGCGCGTCAACCGCTGGATTGAGAAAGTGCCGATTTACAAGACTGTGAAAGTAGACCGGGGACACTGGGCTTATCGCACAGTGAATAAATATCGGACCGAGCGCTACCGCACTACCCCGCGCTACCGGGTGAAAAAGAGTTACTGGTACCGACGCAATGGTCGTTTTTATCGGGGCACCCGCTATGAGTGGAAGACCCGCACGGTGGTGAAAACCCGCCGGGTATCTTATACCAAGCGTGAGCGCTACTGGGTGCCGAAGATTGTTCAGGAGCAGCGTTTTGTTCACAACCGGGAGATAGAGCACCGCGATCCAGTCTACGGCTGGCGAAACGAGAAGCATGGCACGAAGACAATCTCGGTGAAGAAGACCGTGCCGAAGTGGATGCCGGTGGGGACGCAGGTGAAGTGGGAGTTGGAGAAGCTGCCTGTCCCACCGAAGCCCGAGCCAGACTACAGCTACGAAAAGGCGCTCTTGCAGAATCGGACAGAGAATTACCTATCTCAGCAAGCTCAATTGCAGACTTCTGATGAACCTGTCTTCGAATCAGTTCCGAGTTTCTTCTCCGATCCGCTGGGTTGGTTACAGACTAGCTTGATCAATCTGGGTCGTCAAAATGAAACAGCACAGGATGTCATGGAGGCGACCCTGGCACCAGCCGCTGAATGGCTCCAAACAATTCCAAATTCAGAAGAACACTCTGTATTGGCTTGGGTCCATCACAAATCTAACGAGGCGATTAAAGGCTGGAGTAATGCATACGATAGTGCAATCGTATTGTTTGACTACACCCTTGATGCGATTGGTGAAGGCCGATGGGGTGATGTGGTGTCGGTAGCAGAAGCGCTTAGTCATATTCCAGGGGATCTTACGGATGCTATTATCCGGCAATATGATGACTTGCCTCTCTTGGCTCAAATTGGGGTTAGCATAGCTCCAGGTGGAGACGCAGTTGATATTGTTAGAGAGGCGCGAAATGTAGCATCGGGTGAGCCTGTTGATAAACTGGTTCTTGGCCTCTCATTATTTGGACTATTGATGGATCTTGGTTGGGCAGATGGCATCATCCCCGATCCTGCCGATGGAGGAAACGCGGGCGCGGCCTTCCTCAAGGTTCTATTGAAAAATCTGGATGACGGACCTGCGCGTGAGGCTGTCGAGCAGATGCTCAAGAACCCCGATGAGTGGGGCACAGTAGTTGAGGCAGTTCAAGCTCTCATGAAAAACTATGATGAACTCAAGGTGCTTGATGATCCAGAACTCATCGTATGGTTGTTACAAAAGGGACCCGACACTGTTAAAACAGTTGCTATGTATGGAGACGAGGCTACCGAAGTCGTCCATGCACTCAGAGCGGGTGAGCGGCTCGCCGACGTCGGATCCCACGCAGATGAGGCTAGTGATTTGATTAGTACCATCCTAGATGCCTCGATCCATGGCTCGGGAGATCGCGCGGTAATTGGCAGGTTTTTTGAGTCGGCGGATGACGGCTATGGGTACATGCAGGAAGTTGCACAGAATGGAGGGATCTTCTTCCAAACACCTGATGGATTGTATGATGCGCTTAAGAATAACAGATCCCTAATGGAGGAGGTCAACAAGCAATATTTAAGGCGCCTGATGGATAATGGAGTTAGTCGTATAGAACTAGTAGGTGAAACCATTGGAGAAGTCTTCGGTAACCCAGCCAGGGCAAAGTCGTTTACAGCGGTGGAGCTCACCTACTTGGCGGAAGAAGCTCACAAATATGGTTATATACTTGTTGGAAATGCGTGGGTATTACCTTAGAATCTAACATGTTGGAGTGAATAAATGAAAGATCCATGCAATATCTTCGTAAAACTCATAATAGAAGATTTGGACATTCTTTTCAGGGACGAAGGTTTCACAATTATCGATAAGCGCGCGGTAAAGAAGGAGCACTGTCTAATCTTCATGGAATCCAATCATTTCAGGATTAAGGGCTACTATGGACCTGACTATGTTGATCTTCTGATTGGAACAAAAGCAGCACCACTCTCCTGGGAAGATAAATCAGATGGCGTAATCAATTGGTATTCAATTGGCCTTATAGATGGATATCTGCGAGATGATTTAACTGTGCATATACCCTCCGCTGAAGAACGGGAGAGGAACTCTCTAGAAGTCCAGGCTCGTCAAATCACACAACTGGTAACTCAGCACTATACATCTCTAAAAAAAATGTTCAGCCAAGGAAATCGGATTCAGGATATAAAGAATCTCAACAAATATATAAATGCCCGCGAACAAAAAGCACGGACAATGTACGAGAACCTGGCGCGGAACAAGCTCGATACCTGAACTCGTTTGACTTTTCTTCAACCTCCGCTGGTCCTCCACTAATACTTGGGGATGACATTTTGCATCCGTAACAATCAACTATGGTAATCTCTGAAACTAAGAACTGTTTTCAATTCATTGGATCGGTAAATCAGTATTTTGGATACCTATTCGATGAACATAATTTCGAGGTAATGCATACTGCCGAAGAGTGTCTAGGAGAACTCTGTTTAATTATCCTTATTTCTCCTTCTTGTCGGATGCGATTTACCCAAGACAAGGGATCCATTGAAGCGGCGATAGGCGATATTGACGCCATCCGGATTGATTTCGAGGAGCTATGGTGAAGGGCATCTGGTATCCATTAAGGGGTGTGATTGATTTTGCTAATTGACGCGGATAAAAAACCACGATGAGATTCGAATCTTAAGTCATAAGTTGATCAGGATGTCGATTGAAGAGAAGCTAGCAGATCTTTCCCATCAATTAAAGCCCTCCATTAATGAAATATCACTGTGTTTTATCGGGGATTCTGAACCCCACCAAGTTAGATCATTCATCGATATTCCATTCGACACAAGATAGCATCCAATAAATGTTGTCTACGGATAGAGGAAAGAAAGGTCAGGATCGAGGAGCAGGGATCAGATTCGGAAACTCCATGGATATCTGATCATCGTACTGTCAATCATCATCCCCCTCCTCCTTCTTCCCGTTCGGATGACAGCGCATGCAATTTGAGAAGTCCCCGATGCCCTCTTCCTGGTGCTTCTTGTTAATCTCGCTTTGACTGTGCTCGTGGCAGTTGTAGCAGGTGTAGGTCGTGTAGCCGTTGGGATGGCAGGTGGCGCACGTGCCCCCCCGCGCCCTCATGGTTCATGGGGAAGGTGTGGGGGCCATTATACGAGGCCGGCCGCCAGGCGCCGGTTGAATGGCAGAGGGCGCAATCTAGCTCGAACAGCCCGGCGTGAAAAGCTGGATCATTGTGGCAGGCGAAACAAGTTGTGGGCGTCCCCACATAGCTCCCACCCTGGTGACATTGGAGACAGGGCGTGTTGCGGTGAGCGCCGGTGAGGGGTAAATCGGACTTGGCGCTGTCGACAACGTGTGCCGCTCACATCTATTGGGGAATACCACCAAGACCAGGGAGGCCTGCGCCATGATCCAATCTCCTCTTTGGACGAGCGAGAACAAATCTTGCACGTCTATAGTTTTGCACCGGTCCACGCTTGAATGTTAAATGATTCTGGGACCAGAGCTTAGTTGCTATCCAACCACCGATATGTTAGATTCGATGCACCTCCCGTTTATTGAGGAAGGGGAATGGCTTCAACTCCAAAAACCACGCTCGATGATGGTCTGATTGAAGGCCTCGTTTGCGCCATATGCGGCGAGGATGCGCTGCATGTCGTTCACATGGATAACCTGCCCGATTACGTTGGATGCGAGAGCTGTAAATCCGCGTTTCTCTCCGAAGACGGCGGTGAACGTGTCTTTTACGGTCAGATAGACAAAGAGTACCCATTGACGGAGCGGTTCGCGCTCAAACAGTGGGTTTGGCTGGAGGCGGTGCAGAAGAGAGCGGGCGAGGAGCGCAGTACATCCGAGGAGGAAGCCCCAACCTCCGCTGAACCTCAGCTACGAGAAATCACCCCACTCGAAACCGATATCGATAGTCCTGAAACGCCCATTTCAGAGACAGCAGACGATATTCTAGAGACACCCAAATCCGTTGACCTCCTCGAAGAACGACTCGGAAAGCTTGATCTTGGGTTGGGAGTAGCTGCGATCCAAGGCGCAAGCGATTCTGAGCAAGATCCTCCGGAAAAGATCTCCGAAGAAACGGATGATCTCGCATCCTACTTCCGGTCGATCACCCCGGATGAAGCAACCGATGTCGAGCCATCCCTGCCAGCAGAAGAATCACCCCCTGCTGTGGAATCCTGGGATGAGCTCGGGCTCGAACCTGCTGATGAGCCTGCACTGCCAGAAATCGCAGATGCTCAGAGCGAAGAAAGCTTCAGCGAACCCGGTTCTTCCTGGGACCAACCGATCAAACAAGAAATCCCTGAAACGGATGAAATCCCGCTCCCAGACTGGGCCCAACCCGAAGAAGGCAGCGTCGAACCCTCGCTCGAGAGGTACGCCCAAAAAATCAAAACACCCATCGAGAACCTGCCATCACCCGAGGAACCCGAACAAGATTTCCTCTCGGATCTACGCCAATCCGCCGGTGTCCCGTTGGAATCTGAGCCTATCCCAGATCTGCACATCTCCGAGGTTCCACTCGAATCTCAACCCCTCTTCCCTCCACCAGCGGATGCTGAGGCGGTCGAGAGCGCCGATGTACCAGAATCTTTCGCCTCAAGAATCGAGTCGCTTGCGCAGGAACCGTCAACGGACCTGGAACCGATCGAAAAAATGCCGAGCAAGCGGGAACTGCCTTCTCAAGAACTTGATGCGGCTGATGCCGAAGTTGTTACAGAAGAGGAAGTTGTACTCCTGGATACAGATCCGCCGCCTGGTCATCGTCATCGGGTTGTAATCCGCGGGGAGAAAGCTGTCTTCCCGGGCGGCGATTGCGCCCACTGCGGTCGCACCCCGGTCAAAGGTTACCTCGCCGTTGTAGGATCATTGCCCGACGGCCAGTACATCACTCAACGAAAACCCGCAACCTTCAAAATTCCGCTTTGCGCCGAATGCCGGAAGCGCGCTGGCCAACTCAGTGGGGAGGCTAAAGAGGCAAGGCTGCAGGCCCATCTACTTTCTGGAATCGGCGCGATGCTGCTGGTTGTAGGCGCGCTTGCGCTCGACCTCATCGACCCACGCAACTTGCAGCTCACCGATTTTTTCATCCTCGCCATTCTATCCATCGTTGGTTACACCGCTCCAGCCCTCTTCCTGCTAAGTCGTGTTGGAAAACACCCGCCACCGGCCAGCGCAGCGTACGTACGCTCGACACTACTCATACCCCGGGAAACACAAGGTTTAGAGACAGCTTTCGAGTGGCGCAACGGGGAATATGCTGAACGCTTCTTTGAAGCGAACGCGGCTCACACACTTGGAAAGCTCTCCAGGATAAAAGATCGGGCAGCTCCACCCAGAGACGTCGGCTGAGCGCGGCGCACGAACGAATCGCCAGGTCGTTGTTAATCAACCCACTAATTTAAACCGTCGACCCATTCATCAGAGTCGCTTGCCTGACCCCGGATCATAATGTTCACAAAGCCCAATACCCCAGCCGAATCAGCTCCTTGCCCGATATGCGGCGAACCTATGCAGCCGTTACCCGCATTAAACGGCGCGCACGACATCCTTTTCTGCAACCAGTGCTCAAAAGAACGTAAGTCCGGACTTAATTCTATCGAGCCAAAACTCTCCCCCACCCTATCCTCGAAAGATGATTCATGCGGCAGATTCAGAGAAATCCTCTCAGAGGAGCGAAGAACCAGAGGGAACCCACTTCCAGGCTGGATGATAGATGAGCTTCCCGAGGAAGCCCGGCGCCTACTTTCAGGTCAAGAACCTCCCGCCAAACCAAGCCTAGGTCCCAAGTTGAGCGACGACCTCGCCAAAGCCCTGCGCGACCAGGGATACGTCATTCACGAAGACGGAAGTGGTATGCATCTCGGGGGTGCTCTTGTCAGCCGCGGCGGCACTGCCGCCCCGCTCAGCCCTTACGACGTTATCCGCTTGGCCGCGGATATGGAAGGCGGCTTAGCGCCACCCAATGAACTTATTCGCTGTAAGAAGTGTGATGCTTTAATCCCTCATGGGGATGAGCGCTGCCATTGGTGCGGCGAGACTGCAACGTAATCTGAAGCCCCCTCCCCTCCCCTGTAAGTCATCCCCCTCGAGAACACTGGTTCTTAACTGCTTACATATTCCTACTGACATCCTTAACACACCTGATGAGAGCCAGGGACCTCACCCCGATAACGCACATCACCTTTCTGTCAGTTTTATTCCCCACGCCTGAATGCGGCTCTGCATGTTGTTTCCCCAGCGAAACGAACAAGTAATTTCAAGCGCCTGATATAATAACGATTCGTCGATTCCAACATCGACCGGGGTCAAATACATATGGCGGAAGAGAAAATTACAGTCGTTGGCGCCCGCGTGCACAACCTCAAGAACATCTCAGTTGAGATCCCCCGCGACAAGTTCGTCGTCATCTCCGGCATTTCCGGTTCAGGGAAATCATCGCTTGCTTTCGATACAATCTTTGCTGAAGGGCAAAGACGCTATGTCGAATCGTTATCAGCATATGCACGGCAATTCCTAGGGCAGCTCGATAAGCCGGATGTCGATTACATTGATGGGCTCTCCCCAGCCATCTCGATCGATCAGCGCGGTGTTTCCCATAATCCTCGTTCGACTGTCGGGACCGTTACAGAGGTGTACGACTACCTGAGGCTGCTCTTCGCCCGCATTGGTTTACCGCACTGCCCTATCTGTGGCAAAGAAGTCAAACAACAATCTGCCCAGGAAATCGTCGACGCCGTCTCCAAAATGCCGGATGGCAACCGTATTATGATCCTTGCGCCGATGATCCGTGGTCGAAAAGGCACTCACCTGGCTGTCTTTGAAGAACTCAGGCGTTCTGGTTTCGTGAGAGCCAGAGTGGATGGAGAGGTCAAAGCGATTGATGAGGAATTTGAACTCGACCGCTACAAGAAACACGAGATTGAAGCCGTCGTCGATCGCCTCGTCATCCACGACGAAGCGGCCGAGGATGGAGACGCCTTCCTGACCAGACTAACCGATTCGATTGAGACCGCTTTACGCTGGGGTGAGGGCATCCTCTATATCGCCGACTTGAACGCCGACCCACCGAGCGATACCCCATTCTCCGAACACCTTGCCTGCCCCGATCATGGCACAACTCTAGCGGAGATCGAACCGCGCACATTCTCATTCAATACACCACACGGCGCATGTCCAGAGTGTCAGGGATTGGGCAATAAGCTCGAAATCGATCCCGAGCGAATTATCCCGGACAAATCTGTTTCTATCGCCGAAGGCGCGCTGGTCGCAATGGAGTGGTCCAAACAGAGTCGCGATCATAAGGGATACTATTGGCAGATATTGGAAGCTACAGCGAAAGCCTTCGACATCGACCTGGATTCCCCCATCGAGAATCTGCCTGAGGACAAACTTAACGTCATTCTATACGGCACTGAGGGGAAGGAAGTGCCTGTTCATTATGAGAGCCGTGACGGCCGTTCCTCCACATGGTGGACCGCCTACGAGGGCGTGATTGGCAATCTCGAGCGGCGATATCAGGAGACTCAATCGGATTACATCCGCGGGAAGATTCAGGAATATATGTCTGAACGCCTTTGTCCAACCTGTAAGGGAAAACGTTTGCGAATGGAGGCGCTGGCAGTCACTGTGGATGGGAAAAACATCGTCGAGACTACACACTGGCCAGTGTCAGAGGAATTGGATTGGATCAGGCGGCTAAGCGGCAGGAAGAGTCCACTCAACAAGCGGGAGAAGACGATCGCGAGTCGAATCTTAAGAGAGGTCGAAGATCGGTTAGGCTTCCTGGTGGATGTGGGTCTGGAGTATCTCTCGCTCGACCGCACCGCCGGCACCCTCTCCGGAGGGGAAGCGCAGCGCATCCGCCTCGCAACCCAGATTGGCTCTCGTTTAATGGGTGTCTTGTATGTGCTCGATGAACCATCCATCGGCCTCCACCCTCGCGATAATGCTCGACTCATAAAAACCTTGGAAGGTATGCGCGATCTGGGCAATTCGATTCTGGTCGTCGAGCACGATGAAGCGACAATCCGTGCCGCGGACTGGATCATCGACCTTGGACCTGGCGCCGGAGAAGCAGGCGGGCGATTGGTGGCGGAAGGTACAGTCGAGCAAGTCACAAAAAATAAGCGCTCAATTACCGGTCGTTATCTGGCGGGGAAATTAAAGATAGGAACCCCAAAAACTCGCCGAGAGGGGAATGGGAATACACTGACTGTGATCGGCGCCCGCGAAAATAATCTCAAGGACATCACAGTTCATTTCCCACTCGGCATATTCGCCTGCATCACCGGGGTTTCTGGGTCGGGGAAGTCCAGTCTGATGGTTGAAGTGCTCTACAAAGCCCTTGCCAGAGCACTTCAGAACGCGCGCGCCCGACCGGGGGAGCACGACCAAATCGAAGGTCTCGAACACGTTGTCAAAGTGATCAACATCGATCAGAGTCCCATCGGTCGTACGCCGCGCTCCAACCCCGGAACATATACAGGGCTCTTCGACCACATCCGCGCATTATATGCCGAGCTTCCAGAATCAAAGGTTCGCGGATATAAGCCCGGGCGTTTTTCTTTCAATGTCCGCGGGGGGAGATGCGAAGCATGCCAGGGACAGGGGCAGCTGCGCATCGAGATGCAATTCCTTCCTGACGTTTACGTCCCCTGCGAGATCTGCCACGGTGCGCGCTTCAATCGAGAAACATTGCAGGTCAGGTTTAAGGAGAAGACCATCGCCGACGTCTTAGATATGCCAATTAGCGAAGCGGTCGAGTTCTTCTCGGCTTTCCCGAAGATGATCCGCCGGCTGGAAACGCTCCAGGATGTCGGTCTCGGCTACTTGAAAATCGGCCAACCTGCTCCAACTCTTTCCGGTGGCGAAGCCCAACGCGTGAAGTTATCGCGGGAGCTTTCCCGAAGAGGGAACGGGCATACGCTTTACGTGCTCGACGAACCTTCCGTCGGTCTGCACGCCGCCGATGTTCACAAACTTATTGACGTTCTGCAGCGCCTCGTCGATCAGGACAACACTGTCCTGATCATCGAACACCATCCGGACATCATTAAAGTTTCCGACTGGGTCATCGATTTAGGTCCTGAGGGCGGTGATGGGGGTGGCTGGATCATCGCTGAGGGCACACCGGAAGATATCTCGATGAATAGCGCTTCCTATACGGGCAAATATTTAAAACCTCACCTTAAGAAATAATTTTGGCTCTCCTCCACATTACTGTGGAAACCTGTTTGTTGGAACCATATCGTCCCGCGCTATTGAAGGGTTCTTGGTTTTATATGGAGTGCGATAACTCTACTTCCGATCGCAGGCTGCACCTGCGCCTTGAGGTTTGCAGATAATTTGTCTCTTGAGGGTGGCCGTTGCCGGTTATACCCTTCTGGATATAAGATAGGTGACATTGCGAGAGGAGATGCGAAACATGAGTCAGACATACGATGTCATTATCATCGGCGCCGGCATCATGGGCTGCAGCACAGCATTGGAGCTTTCAAAACGAAGGTTGAAGGTCGCTGTACTCGAGAAAAGTACAATCGGCGCCGGCTCGACCGGTAAATCCTCGGCCATCATACGCCAGCATTACTCGAATGAAGTCACCGCCCGAATGGCGTTTCACAGCCTGGGCGTCTTTCAGTATTTCTCGGACGCTGTGGCCGGCGAATGTGGTTTCACACAAGCCGGCTTCCTGGTCCTGACCTCCGAGAGCGATGTAAAAGGGCTGCAGGAAAATGTCGCCCTTCATCGAAGGCTGGGGATTGAGACCGAAATCATCAACCGTGATGAAATCCAAAAGCGATGGCCGTATATCGCACTTGGCAAAACGACCCTCGCCGCATACGAACCGCAGTCAGGGTATGCGGACCCGAACCTTACATTAAATGGCTATGTTCAGGCCGCAAAAGATCATGGGGCTCGCTTCTATCAAGAGACCCCTGTTACGGGCATACGCCTATCCGGGGGAAAAGTGATCGGCGTAGATACTCCACTTGAGAGCTTCGACGCCCCGGTGGTCATCAACTGTGGCGGTCCCTGGGGCGCAGGGATCGCTCGATTAGCCGGCGTTGAGCTGCCCATAAATTCTTGCCGGGTGCAGGCAGCTTTCTTCCGTCGGCCATCTGCTTATACAGACCCTCATCCTGTAGTAGCGGATTTTGTTCATGCCGTGTACTGGCGTGCCGAAACAGGCAATCTAACACTTGTAGGCTTGATCGATCCAGAAGAGGAGAATTACATCGTCGATCCTGACGCTTATAATGAGAAGGTCGATTTCGACTTCATCGCCGACGCCGGTGAGCGTTTAGTGAGACGGTTCCCCGGACTCGAAGATAGCGATAGCGCAGGCGGGTTCGCGGCGTTATATGCAATTACCCCCGACTGGCATCCCATCATCGATGAAATGATTGAAGGGAGCGGACTCTATGTCTGCGCAGGCTTTAGCGGCCATGGGTTTAAGCTTGGTCCTGCTGTGGGCTTGATGACCGCTGATATGGTCACCGGTGGGGAGACTCCGGGGATGGACCGGCACCTATTCCGCCGGACCCGCTATGAAGATGGCGAACCCGTCCGCGGGCAGTATGATTACAGCATTGTGGGATGATAGACAAATGACGTAGATACCAGAAGATGAAATAGGAGGCTATGAGGCATCCTGGGATTGCAAGCGCTGGAGCCCTTGGCGTCTTTCACGGCAGGTTCGAGGGGCTTTGGGCTGAAGTACACACACAAATACTACCTATGCCATCTTTCTATGACGAAGCGGGTCGACTCCAGAGTCGACCCGTTGCTTTTTCATCGTCAGGCAAATGGAAATTCCAGCCCTACTCGTAACGCAGCGCCTCCACCGGCTCAAGATCAGCGGCTCGTTTGGCGGGGTACAAACCGAAGAAGAGACCCACTGCAGCGGAGAATATCGTCGCCAGCAGGACTGCGTCAATGCCCACGACAGGGGTGATATCCGCATTCGAGGCAGCAGCAATGGCGCCTACGAGCATCGAGAGCGCCCATCCCAGGACGATGCCGATGAGCCCTCCGAAGAGGCTCAACAAAGCTGATTCAGCCAGAAACTGGAGCATGATATCCCGTTTTCGAGCACCTACAGCTTTACGCAAGCCGATCTCGCGCGTGCGTTCGGTCACCGAGACTAGCATGATATTCATGATCCCAATTCCCCCGACGAGGAGCGAAATACCAGCAACACCGCCGAGGAAGATCGTGAACACATTTGTGATTGTCTCCGCCAGTTCCAGAAAGCTCTGTTGGCTGAAGATAGTGAAATCATCCGCACCAATATCTGTGCGGTGGCGATTACGCAATATTGCGGCTACCTCTTCTTCGGCGGCGATGACGGCATCGGCGTTGAGGGCCTGTACCATAATTACATCCACATGATCCCTGCTCGACCGCCGAAAAAGTCGAGTTTGAGCCGTGGACATCGGGATATAAATCTGGTTGTCTTCGTTGGATGGCCCCTGCCCACCTTTCGCTGTGGTAACACCGATGACTCTAAAAGGCTGTCCTTCGATACGGACAGATTCACCAACAACACTTTCCGTTCTACCGAAAAGGGTTTCGGCGACATCCGGTCCCAAAACCACCACTGCTGAACGACCCAATAGGTTGATTACGTTGATAAACTCACCTTCGGCGATTTCGATGTTTCGTACCGACTCATGTTCAGGGGTCACCCCAACCGCGGCAACAATATCACCCTCCCCTACGAAAGTGATCTCCACGCTGCCTTGGAGAATCGGGGCCACACCAATAACCGATGGCGCGGCAAAAGGATCGCGCATCGCCTCAGCATCACCGAGTGTGAGAGATTGGGGATTTCGAACTTCTTCACTGCCTCCCCGCATCACGAAGAGCAGGTTGGTTCCAATCCCGCTGATCGATCCAGTGATGGTGTTTTGTGCTCCGGCGCCGATGGCCAGCATGGCGATTACAGCACCTACGCCGATCACAATGCCCAGCACGGTTAGCGCTGAGCGCACTTTATTACTTGCCAGGCTGTCCAGCGCCTCTAAGACGATTCTCAATAAATCCATTTGCATACCTTTTTTGTATAACCGGTGACATCGGCCGCTGCTCCAGCAATAGCAATTTACTTCTCAACAATCCGATCTTGGGTGATCCCCCCATCCAGCAGGCTGATCACCCGATTCGTATATGCTGCTATCGCCGAATCGTGCGTGACGAATATGAGTGTCGTGCCTAAGTCCTTATTCAAGTCAAGGAGAATCCGCACGATCTCAACACCCGATTTTGAATCCAGGTTGCCTGTCGGCTCATCAGCCATAATCATGGCCGGGTTGTTGACCAGCGCGCGGGCGATAGCCACACGCTGCTGCTCCCCGCCGGACAACTCGTTAGGGCGGTGCTGGATTCGATCCCCCAGGCCGACCGCTTCAAGCGCTTCCTTGGCCCGCCTGCGGCGGCCGTTCGATACCCCAGCGTAGCGCATTGGCAGCTCGACATTGGTTAAAGCAGTCTGCCGCCCGAGAAGGTTGAAGCTCTGGAACACAAAACCCACCTTTTTATTGCGGATTGCCGCCAGTTGATCATCGCTCAACTCAGCCACCTGGCTGCCGTCCAAACTGTAACTTCCTGAAGTGGGCCGGTCCAGGCATCCCAGAATGTTCATCAACGTAGTCTTGCCAGAGCCGGAGGGTCCCATGATGGAGACAATCTCGCCGCGAGCAATACGCACATCAACCCCTCGCAGCGCATGAACTTCGATGTCGCCCATGCGGTAAACCTTCGTGATACCCTCAGCCTCGATGACCCAATCGCTCATCGCATTCCACCCATTCCACCCATGAACCCAGGCGATCCTCCCGCCTCAAACATGAAAGATGGTGGATTCAGGATGATGTCGTCGCCCACATTCACATCACCTTCTAAGACCTCACTGTAGAGATCAGACGTTGCACCTAGCACGACCGGCGTTGGTGTCATCACGCCATTTACAAGCAAGTAGACCACCCGTTCCCCATCCCGAACACGCACAGCGCGATTTGGAATGATCACAACGCTATCAATCTGCTCAACGATGATATTCACCGCGGCTGTCATTCCTGGCTTGATGGCTTCATCGAAATCGATTACTTCTACTGTCACGGGAAAACTCACGACACCCTGCATGGAGATGCCAATCAAACCCATCTCTACGACGACTCCGCTGTAAACCTGATCCAGCACGGCGTCGAAATTCAAAATCACAGACTGCCCCAGGACCACGCGGTTGATATCCACCTCAGTGACTTCCAATTCCACCAACAGGCGGGAGAGGTCGTCGATCCGGAAGGCTGGCGTTCCTGGAGAGATTTTATCCCCGGCAAGCACATCAATCGAGGTGACGCTTCCGGTAAAAGGCGCGGTGATGCGTGCCATATCCAACGTGGCTTCCGACGCGGCTACACGTGCCTCTGCTGCACGTATATCGTCCGGATTAGGTCCATCCTTCACCCGCTCCCAATCCCGCTGCGCATCAGCCAGGCGCGCCTCGGCAATGGCGACATCGGCATCGAGCAGCGCCTGCTCATTTTCTGTCGGTTTTCCCAGGTACCAATTAAGATTCCTTTGAATTGAATCCCGGCGTTGTTTCGCGGCGATAAGATTTGAAAGGGCCAGCGCCTTCCCCGCTTCACCACTGGCATGGCCGTAACGCTGCTGGGCAACATCCACTTCTTCGTTCGCTAACACCAGATTCGCCTCTGCAGCATCGATTGTGTCGGAACTGGCTCGATATCCCTCCTGGCGCACGTACTCGATATACTCAACATCCTTAAGCGTCTCCTTCGCTTGTGCCAGTGCCAGCTGCGCCGCGGCGGAGGCCTGCCCGGAATCCAGCAAATCCTCCAGGGCACGCTTTGCAGAGACGAGTTCAGCTTCGGCCAAGATGATCTGTGAAGAAAGTGAGCTCCTCTCCAATGTGGCCAGCACTTCTCCGACAGATACTCGCTCGCCCAGACTCTGATGGACGAAATCGACCGTGCCGCTGGTCTGGAAACTGAGCAGGGCGGTTTGATTCGAGCGCACGCTCCCCGTCGCACCAACGGTCGCTGTTAAATCACCTTTGGCGATGATCTCCGTTTGAAGATCCTCAATCCTCTGCCGAGCCTGAGATCGGCTGAATTCTTGAACGCCAAAGAACCCGGCGACCAAGACTCCAACAACAATTAAGATTATTACCCAACGCTTCATATAACGATTTCCTCCATACGCCAATCAGCAATCTGGCGTGATTCAAATAATTTTAGCGCGGCGACAGTCAACTTCCGGATAACCATGAACATAGAATGATAATTAATAAATATGAAGCTGCTATGAAGGTTTACTTACAAAATAGTGACCCAGGAAACAATCGAGTCGCGCATCCCTATGCCCGAATCTGAATCCAAGATCGTTGATCACAAAGGTCCTTCAACTACGCAGGCGGATTGTAAGTTACAACAAAGCAACTTGAATTTTACCGCAACATTAGGAAAAAAACGCGGGCTTGTGACAACCGTCACGGTCTAGAGTGACGTTATTGACTAATATCCGACCACTTTGGTCTGTAAAATTTTGATGGTCAAACCCCTGCCTTGACAATGGAGATACGCAATGTCTGTACCTGAAGGATCAGAACTAGTGATTGATCGCAAAGCGAGAATGAAACTGCCTTACATGGAAGTTGCCGCGCGCCCCCCGGAAACACGGGTGTGCGATTTTGAGCCTACCTTTATCACGATGGCGCCTGAAGAAGCTATGCAGGCAGCCGAACGCTGTATTCATTGTCCAGACCCTGCCCCCTGCGTTGAAGCGTGTCCACTGCACAACGACATCCCCTCAGCGATGTGGCGCATTGAGCAAGGTGATTTCATTGGCGCTGCCGAAATTTACCGCCAAACGAGCACGATGCCGGAAGTCTGTGGGCGTGTATGCCCACATGAAGCCTTATGCCAGGGAGCATGCGTTCGCGATAAACGTGGTGAGCCGGTTATCACCGGCGCCCTTGAAGTCTTTGTTACCAGCTACCATAGGGAGAATTCTCCGACGAAGATTCCTGTTGGGAAATCCACTGGCAAGAAGGTTGCGATAGTCGGTTCTGGACCATCCGGGCTGGCTTGCGCAGAACAGTTGATTCGCAAAGGGCACTCGGTGTCGATCTTCGAGGCCGCACCCGCACCCGGCGGACTGCTCCTATATGGCATCCCGAATTTCAAACTTGCCAAGGATGTCGTCGAGGCGATTGTTAATGATCTAAAAGAAAGCGGGGTGGAGTTCACCTTGAACACCCGCATCGGAAAAGATAAAACTATCGATTCCCTCTTCGATGACGGCTACGAAGCCGTTTACATCAGCGTGGGCACTGGGATCGATGCCACGATGGATGTCCCCGGAGCTGAACTCCCCGGAGTCTACTTAGCGACCGAATTTCTAATCAGAGCGAACGTCGACCCCGATCAACTCCCGGAAGATAAGCGCGGCAAACCCGAGATCGGCGATAAAGTTGCCGTCATCGGAGGTGGCGACACCGCCTCCGACTGTCTACGCAGCGCATTACGGTTAGGGGCAGATGAGGTCACCTGCCTCTATCGGCGGACCGAGGCCGAGATGCCAGGTGGCAAGAAGGACCGCGAGCTCGCCAAAGAAGAGGGCGCGATCTACCGCTTCCTCACACAACCCATTCGCTACATCGCCGATATAGACGGGAGGGTTTCAGCCGTAGAATGCCTGCAATGCGAGCTCGGTGAACCTGACGATAGCGGTCGTCGACGGCCCATTCCCATAGAAGGCTCCAACTTCAAAGTCCCCGCCGACACCGTCGTGCTCGCGCTGGGTTACTGGCCGGATACATCCATCGGCGAAACAACAGCCGACCTTGAAACCCACAACTGGGGTCTTATCGTTGCTGATGCGGAGACCGGGGAGACTTCGCGCGAAGGCGTATACGCCGGTGGGGATGCAGTAACTGGACCTGATCTAGTCGTCACCGCTACGGCAGCGGGTCGCCAAGCGGCCCAATCCATTTCCGAGTATCTCTCGAAGTAATTAGAGCAGCGAATATTAACCTGTAGGAATGCGATAGCGAACGCCGTCGTATTCCCTTTTTTCAATCTCCCCTTTGAACTGAACATGGAATCGGGGTTTAATGAGGGCGAAGAAGGATACGGAGAAGCCACAAATAAGCGGTATGGACGAACTGGTTGAGCTTACACAGTTTGTAAAAGAAGAGGCGCACCGCCTTGGTTTCACGCTCGTCGGTATTACAACACCAGATCCTCCGTCACATTTCGACGTATACCAGCGTTGGCTCGAAAGGGGGAACCACGGAAGCATGAACTATCTCTCATCCGAGCGAGCTCTCCATCGCCGCGCCGATCCACGCACAATCCTCCCTGAATGCCAATCAATCCTTGTATGCGGAACGATGTATCTCCCCAAGGACTCCTCCACCAGCACCCCGACTTCACCTGTTCAAATCTCTTCCTTTGCCCTAGGAGAGGATTACCACACCGTCTTGAAAAGGCGCCTGGACAACCTCGTCCATATCATCGAGGACCGGCTGAACAAACCGATGGAGCACCGGATTTATACAGATACAGGCCCTTTGCTCGAACGCGAGTTTGCCCAAAGAGCGGGCCTTGGTTGGATAGGCAAGAACACCTGTTTGATCCACCCTCAAGTCGGCTCATATCTCCTGCTCGCGGAGCTGCTGCTCGATATTCCACTCCAACCCGATCCGTTTTTTCCTTTCGATCGTTGTGGGACGTGTACTCGCTGCATTGATGCCTGCCCAACCGGCTGCATCCTTCCAGATCGAACTCTGGATGCTCGACGCTGCATCTCATACCTAACTATTGAAGAGAAGCAATCTATCGATTACGATTTACGCGGCGCAATTGGAAACTGGCTTTTCGGTTGTGATATCTGCCAGCAGGTATGTCCCTGGAATCAACGATTCGCAAAACCTACGGAAGACCCGGCATTTCAACCGCGCCCCTTCCTGAAACAACCAGCTGTTGCCGATTTTCTCTTGCTCAAACCTGAAGCATGGCGGAAACCACTCAGGGGGAGTCCTCTCGAGAGACCAAGACGTAAGGGTTTGGTTCGCAATGCCACCATCGTCGCCGGTAACACAGGTGATGAGTCGACCATCCCCTTCCTTACCCAGCTTCTTCGCTCTGATCCTGAACCTGTCATCCGGGCTCACGCCGCGTGGGCTCTTGGCCAAATCCCAGGCCGCGAAGCACGATCATCCTTACAGACCGCCGCCGATGATGAAACCGATTCCATCGTACATGGGGAAATCAACCGGGCATTAACCTCTTCATGAACCGATAAATTCGAATGTTGGCGAGCTTGACGCATAACGTGAAGGCCGCCTGTAACACAACCACCCCCGGGGAAAATCCCACTGGGGGCGGTTCGCTTTGATAGTAGGCTAAGGTTTTCTGCTCTAGGATTCCGGCGTAGCAGTCGCCTCCCCGGCCGCTGCAGTGAAGGTTGGTGTTGGTGTGGCGATATCAACCGGCACAAGTATGATCTGACC
>SDBS01001050.1_pt1 | contig 27930 bp, 28 predicted proteins | sample 2277091 | NCBI WGS metagenome assembly SDBS01 (sample SAMN10404972, study PRJNA504765) | marine sediment metagenome | isolation source: marine sediment core GS10_PC15, 163 cmbsf | place: Arctic Ocean: Southern Knipovich Ridge | collected 2010
TTCGTTACGTGACAAGCGTTATCTAATTTGGTATCATGTAATCAATATTAGACTTGGAGGATATGATGATTGAAATATTTGAAACTCACAAGAAACATTATTCAACGTTGGCGATGCCGTGGCACGACGATGACCACAAATTCGGGGAGTCTTTGGAACCCAGGATAGTTACCGTCGGAAGCAACAATGTCGTCATAGGCCCGTATATAGCTACAGATGCGTATTCTCCGCCCCACACAGTGAGTTTTTGTCAATACCCTTGGAGGTAATCATGGACATAAAGGAATTAGAATCTGTAATTAGGGACTTGGAAAAACGGGTGGTTGCGCTTGAAAAGCAACTGAACAATCATATGTTTGGTAATGACGATGAAACTCTGAATGTTGTTGGCTACAAGTCTCCGTTTGTAGCGGCTGATCATCCTTTCGTGCCAGTCGCGTATGACGCTGACTTGCCTGAGGAGTAGTCACTTTAAGTGACTATGATATAATCAACTCAATCCATGGAGTTGGATGGCCGCAATGGTCATCGAACGAAAGCACCCTTAGAGACGCTTGCGCCTTGATGGTGCTTTTTGTTACCCATGATACAATTATCTGAGTACACCCGCCAAGCCTCTATCCCCTAATGGGATATGCTCAAATGTGGCGGGTTTTGTTATTCAATGCGGTAGTAAACGTACATCCGGTTCCCACTATCCAGGGTCCACTCTCTCTCTAATACACCATCGGTCATGAACTTCCACAACTTTTTCCTGGCAGCCGTATCGCTGAACCCTTCTGCTTCTGCCAATTCCTGCGTAGTCACACCGCACTTTTCACCCTTCTCGGTTGTGCGCCGCGGGGCAGCGGTCTGGTGGTACTGCTGCAGCTCTGCTATTAAGTCTTGCGTCGTGAAGCTCTCCATGCCCTCGCCGCCTCCGGTTTATATCTCTTAACTACTGGTGTGTACTCGCCCTTGTCACAGATGAAGTACATCCCGCCTATGTCGGCCTCCCCTACAATTCCAATGCGGTGAACAAACTCTGTCTTGAGTTCCCAGGATGGCATTGCATACACCTTGATCGGGTACTCATCCGAACTGGTTGCGAACCTGTGGTTGTGCGACTGGATACCCACATCTGGAACCTTACTGCCATACATCAGCATCAGCTCCACAGCTCGCCTGTTCAGCGCGTTGCCCCTGGTATGTGGCAGCCTACCCAGCGGACCATGATGGCGTATGTCATACAACACACCCTCGCACTCTAAGAGTAGTTCCCACCAGGAGTAGTTATCGCCGCACTTCTCAGCCTTAATATCTGAGGCGATCTTCTCCTCCATTTCCCCGCTCAAACCTCCGTGTGCTGCTGTGCCACGTACTACAAAGATACGCTCCGATCTATCAAGGGCTGGCTTAAGTGTGGGTTCCACCATTTTGAACACATCCGCATTGTTCCGGCTGATTACCTGGGTGGACTGGTGCTTGACTACCACGGATACAAGGTCGCCATTGAACACGGTCCATACACTAGCTTTGTGCTTTTCAGCAACCGTTGAAACTTCGTCCCAGAATGAAAGCCACTTGCGCCACAGCCAGCGTTGCCCCTTGCTGCTGAGGCTCTTTCCCCCATCATCACGTACAGACGTAGGATTCACCAACCCGACAGACGAATTAATATGTAAATCGCCGCACACTACCAATAGTGTAGTCATGGTATAATCATACGACTTGAGAAGGTAACTGTTCTAAGCACCGAGCTACGGGCGAAGCCCCCCTTGTGGGGGCTTTTGCTGTTTGGTTCTGGTAAGGTAAGGCATGGCTAAAGTCTCAATTCTCTGCGAACCGTCGCATACGCCTGCTCGATTGATTGAAGTTCACCACCATATATTATAACAGGTTCAGCATAATTTCCACGTGACATCGCCAGTGCCAGTCCCAGATCATCTTCAATTCTTTGCTTTGGCTGGTGCCAGTAGGCACCGCGGATGTCCAAAGGCGTTGAAAGCGGATCCGTCAGCACCAGGAAGTCTAGCACGATACCGCCTCGCGTTGATCTGCCACCCATAAGAGCGTATTGGAAGATAAAGAACAAGCCCAATCTTTCAAGCACCACGGCCACACGCCACTCAATGTCCGTAGCATCGGAACCTGCGATCGTGTAGCCGACATCAGTAGTCGAAGCAAGAGAGCTGGGTGACATGATTTTCAATGTCCTCATGAGCAACTACCCTGAGAGGCGCAACGGATGCCGGATCAACCCACACAGTTTTGTTGTCGTAAACGGCTGAATAGTGCCTCATGGTCAGCGGGGTGCCTGCGTTCGCCCATGTCAAAAGTTTGTCGCGTTTCTGTAATGATGTCAGATCACTGTTCCATTTACCTTTCAGGTCTATGTTCTGGGAATCTTTGCTGATAACGAAAGTCCATGAGTATTTTGTCTTTACCGGCACGAAGGCTACGCCTTCAGTTACCATCGCTTTCAAGCGTGGTGTTATAGACTCATCATAAGAAATAAAGCGTAGTCTGAACTTAATCCGCTTAGATTGTGGTAGTGGGGACGCAATATCTCTCTCTTGTACCGGTGCCTGGGTAAATGCACTAAGTTTGGTCCAGGTTGTGTCCACATCCACCATGTAATCAACTGCTATATGCCGATTCGCATCTATTTCTTGAAATAGTTTTAATGATTTCCAGGTCTTTACTACATCCTGCATTCCTGCGTAGATCCACGAAGTTACCAATTGGCCTTCATGCGTAAAAGCGTAATCTGTTTCATTGTAAGGATTTAGAGATATAGGCAGCCAGAGAATATCAGACCCCATGCTGATCCACAATTTATCAACGTTGGTACCTGGTATTGCCTGGACATGGATGCTTTTGATGCGTAAATTAGTATCAGGTGCGCGGTACACCTCATGCCATGCCGAACCGTCCAAGGCAAGCGCGCTGGAGGTGCCGCTGGTTCCTGCGTCAACCCCCGCATAAACTCTCCCAGGATAAGAAGCGAGAGACTTGGGTATCCCCGGTCTGTCATCGGGCAAGCCCTCATCTCTATCAGGCCCAATGTCGTCTAGTGTCCTGTTGAAATATCTTTCTATCTTTTCCCCAACATTGAAGTATAGATAAGTTCCGTTCACACAATGTCCTAGCCCGTTCTCAGAAGATTGCAATGAGGATAATTCCCTTAATGGGATAGCAACCACTTGATCGTTGTTCTGTGTTTGTAGTTCATACACTGCCCCCTCTGTGAATATCCAAGGATTCTCTACCGGATCATCTACATTTCCCGCGTAAGCTTCCATGCCATTTATACGGAAGGATGAGGGCAAGCGGGACACTTTGTCTGAACCCCATAACGGAGATACAATTCTCACATCTCTTATTTCAATATCTTGGGCAGCCTTATCAGTTGCTACATTGATGCCTATACTGGATATTGAAGAATCGTCTGGCAACGGGTATTCCTCTGGCGCGATAGCCATTGATACCCAAGTCCAGGTATCCTTCAAAAGTGCTGGTATATTCAAGGTTACATTGTTCTGCCGGGTAACTGTGATCTCTTTGATGATGATTTTGGGTGTAAGAGCTACTGATACCTGCAAACGAATCCAATAAGTTTCGGTGCCATTAACTGAAGTTGTCTCCCAATCTTCAGGAATAGTAAAGGTAATATCTCCGGACTTGAACAGTGTTCTAGCGGTATCTAATGTTCCATCCGTAATTGTCACTGATTGCCAGACCGATTTATCCCAATAGGCAGCCGTCATAGTGGAAGTCACTGTGTTGTCAGTCCCATCCATTGTCACTGTAATCTTATTGAATTTGGTTGCATGTCCAATGAAGATAAAATCATTGTTCGCTGCCCAGTTTAATGTGATGTACTTAGAAGTAAATCCATCATAAACATTTGCCAGGTCTGTATATACTGGAGTATTGCTAGCTATTTCATCACTCGTCAAATAACAATCTGCTATTGACATAGTGGCTAAAAGAGATACCGTGGGTGACATTCTGATCCAATAAGCTTCAGTGCCATTAATTGTAGATGTCACCCAATCCATTGGTAGGGTAAAAGACATTGTGCCATCTTGCCCCATTGTTGTATTCCCGCCAGTTTCAGTTCCGTCAGTTAACCCGCTTACAGCAGTTATGCCAGTACCCTGGTAATAATAAACGTTCATGGTTGATACCACATCGTTGACCACAGTTAAATTCCAAGTTATTTTATTGAATTTCTCACTGGCCCCAATACAAAGGTAGTCATCATTAGTTACCGCGACGACGATGAGTGACGAGCTTGCGCCGTCATACGCGGCTGGCAGGTCGGTATATGTGGGGGTTCCAGAAGGATCATCGTGATGGTAAATCTTTGTAGGTGCGAAGCTGCGCGCATAATCAGCTTTGAGTATCTTGCTTGGCGACCAGGTTTTGCCCAAGTCCTCCACATCGTCGTACTTTAGTTGCAAATTGCCGCTGCTAATACCGCCAGTGGCGGATGATTTAATAAGCATTGTGATAGCAGAGCAGTTGGTTGCATCTATCGGCGTATCAAGATCCTTCACCGCAACAACTCCAGTGGTGTGTCCTGCCGCAACCGCTATTTTTGTGGCACCTTCGTTGTGCGATTGAGTTACATTGGCAACTGATCTATCTGCCCAGGCTATACCGGTTGCCACAAGTTGTCCCCTGTCATGGAACAATGCCCTGTCAAACCAGGGAACATCAGCTTTACCTACACTCACCCCATATTTAAGGTCGTCGTTTATTGCATGGTATAAAGCAAAGCCCGTGTTGGGATGACGAATGGATAGTAATTTAGATGCGTAATGTCCTTCATCTGTCTTTACCTGGGTCCATACACCAGTCTGCGCAGTAATATCAAAAAGGTTGTAGTATAAATATCTGTCTATGGTGGCGGCAGTTTCGCTATACGCTATATATATTGAGTCGCTCGCTACTTTTACATCAGTAGCATAAGCACCCAGGTCAGCAACAACAGAAGTCCATTTGTCTGTACCCAAAAAGACATACTCGGTATCCACAGTGTGTGTAATATTCCAAGAAGGGGATACTGATACCCAATTCGTGTCATTGGTGAGAATGGTGCGCCAGTTTTGTTCCTCTTGCTCTCCAGGTCCGTTTGTGATCTGAACTATTGCTCCTGTCCATTCACCTGCGGTCCAAGATTTAGTCGAATCATTTAGTCTGGCCTTGTTCCCAGAATTATCATCCGCTGTCCCACGGTCGCCGTTGATATAGAGTGCTGAATTACCGCCATCCTCCTGCTGTGTAATCATATAAAACCCACGCTTATACTCAAAGAACAAAGCTTTGAACTTGTCCGCTATGGGTGTTATCCTGAAATATGGCGCTCCACTTCCAACGTTGCTCCATGTACTTCCAGCGTCATCCGAGAATTTTCCAGTGACCCCGCTTTGCGTTCCAAGCTGCCAGTAATTTGAAGCGTAATCGCTGCCATCCGCAATCACCACCACCCAGTAGTCGGTACCGTCAACTATATCCTCGTTGCTGCCAGCCCCAGTCCATATAAAAGCTCTTAATACCGATACCCCCAATGTGTCGCTGGTTACTTCTGCCGGTGTTAATGTCTTGGTACACAGCATTGCGTTTGGTTCCGTCCCGCCAGAGTCGGACCAGAGTTCAACCTTAATACTGGCTGGGGTTCCAGTTCTTTTTAGCCATATCTCGCACTGATAAGTTGTGTAAGACGCAGAAGCTTCAAAAGTTGTGGCGAAGTATTGGTCTTCGCTTTCCGTTGTAAACAAACTTTTGAAGAGCATACTCCCGGGCATAACAAAATCAGCGTTCTTGTAGCCAGTTGAATATGTCTCTCTTCCTCCAAGAACTACTCCCCCCTCTTTGCTGGTGTCGAGCCGCCACCCATCAAAGTACCGGCTGGTGTCATTCTCGAAGTCCTCATTCCCTCTCCCGCCAGTAAAATCATCCTGCGGGAGAGCGAAGTATGGAGGCTCCAGATCCGAATACTTAGACTCGCCAGTGGTGGTCTTTAGTGCGGTTCTTGGATACGGGTCGGACCTAAACGAGAGTGGGTTCTTCTTACCCTGCCCGTCGGTGAATATAAACGGGATCGTGGTAGTCCCATCGGACAAGCTAGCGAATCCAGTAGGAAAAGCCTCGATGATTGTCAAAGGGTATTCTCCCCGGGTGCCAGTTCGCGCGTCTTAGTACGCCCAAGCGCCAGCCCCTTCGGCCTTCTCCTGGGTGACTTGATGGGGTACATCCGGTCAGCCTGGTCAGCTCGGTCCTTGTAATCTCTCAAAGCTTTCTCGAACCAATCGCCTTCTTCTTCTGTTTTCATCTGGTAGTGTCTCATGGCATTCACCACAGCCCTGTAGATCACTCTCTCGTAAGGGACAGACTCGGAAAGCTTGTCGGTATAAGCCACCAGCTTTACGTGAGGTGACATATAGACCAGCTTGATATCTCTTGGATATGGAGGTTGTCTGCGAAACACAAGCAGATCCGCGGTCCCTACCGCTGTATGCTGAATGTCAAACTGAACAGGTGCCCACTGGTTATCATCCGCGTCGCTGATGTTTGTCTCTATCTCCACAGTTCGCAGGTCGTGGTTAGCGGCGATCGGTAGGCTGTACTCAGTCTGTGCCGCTGCAGTATCGATGGTTGTTGTGTCTACAACAGGGATATACCCAACGTCCCTGATAGCCCTGTTAACTGCTGTGATCAGATCGCCCAGGGTGTATCTTTCGTCTGTGATCGCATAAGTGTCACCGCTGGCAAACCCGTTCGTAACGGTGCCGATGGTGCATCTTGAGTTCCCATTGTCAAAATCTGAGATGACCGCGTACTGTCCCTCTGGTAGCGCAGAAGCCCCAGCCGCGTCTTTCAGCCCCCACACCGTACCCTTGTTCCAGTGGTCGTCAGCCTCGGTCAGTATCACCGAGTCGTCAAGCGTGGTCGTGCTGCCGCCGGTGGCTGTGCTTTCCACAAGCACGCCCAGCTCAAGTGCTAGTTCATAGGTCAAATCGAATAAATTTAGGGTCATACCTCACCTCATAGCGCAACGACTTGTACTTCATACCTTTCTAATTGCCCGTTGCGTCTGATTTCAATTATATCAATACGGCAATTGTCCTCTTCGAGATCCTTTTCAATCTTCTTGTTGCATCTCTCGGAGCGTTCATCTTTTTCTTTCTGCACCACTTCAGCAGCTTGCTCGGCTGTTATCTCGCTCACAGGCACACCGTCGGGAGATTTCATTTTCGGTTTCTCCATCATCCTATTACCTCTTCCTCTGCTTTCGCCCACATCGCATCCATGAAACCTTGCAGTGCGCTAATCTGTCCTGCTGTTAGGTGCGGCACAAGGTCACCGCTACGGTGCCCCATTGGGTGGTCCCACTGGTCATCAATGGTCAACCTGAACTCAATCCCCTGGGGGTCATCCTCGTCAATGGTTCTGTGCAATCTAATTTCAAGATTACGAATGTGAGGATTTCGTATTACTTGTTCTTGTTTGTCAAAAGGCATATCATCTCCTTACGCTGCTGCCAGCAATCCAAAACCTTCAAGGTCTGCCAGCAACGTATTGAACTTAGTTGTAATATCGGCAAGGTTGCCATCAGCGTCAACGATGTGTGCCTGTTGTGCCTGTGGAGTACCACCCATGAGATTAATCGCTGGTCCTGAACCATGTGCCGCCAGGTATCCTTTTATCAAGCCACCAATATTCAACTCGTCACTTACAGTAGCACCGCTTGGGTCAATGTTGTAGCCGATGATGATATTGTCATCCCCAGAAGTGATTACATCGCCTGCCTGGTAGCCAAGAAGAATATTATTTGAACCTGTTGTTATCGCATAACCAGCCTTGTATCCGATTATTACGCCATTGGCGTGAGAATTAGCACTCACACCAAAAGCCGCTTGATAACCTATCAACACATTACTTGTCCCAGTTACATTAAATTTACCGGCCGACCACCCAATGCCAACATTGAAATTGGCAGTATTAAATTCAAGTGCGCTCGAACCTACAGCAACACAACTCCTGCCCGTTATTATGTTAGCTAACGCACCGTAGCCCATGCCAACATTGTTGTAACCTTCTGTATTATCATTGCCAGCAGTCGTTCCTAAAAATAAATTGTTATAGCCAGTAGTGTTTTTAAGACCAGCCGCACTTCCAATAAATACATTATTACTTGCCGTAGTGGTAGCTTTCCCCGCCTGATTTCCAAGAAACATATTAGTATTGCCAGTTGTTAGTGCCAAGCCTGCTTGAAAACCAACAATTGTATTGGCTAATCCTTCTGTAATATCCCTACCTGAATATGCCCCGTACAATACGTTCTGGTTTGCAGTAGTCAACGACGACCCAGAAAGCTCCCCTGCCGCAGTATTTCCTGTACCAGAGGCAGTACCAATGCCAGCTCCAGTACCAATAAAAGTATTAGATGGGTCAGTGTTCAGATCAGGTATCAATCTTCCGGTTGCATCGAATTGCCACAAAACATTCCCGCTGCTAGCTCGCCCCTCCAACAAATTCTTAGTTGTATTATCATCCGTGGTCTGGAGTACCAATGCCTCTCTATTAGTCGTTGGAACATCAATCAGCACCCCATCTCCATCCACCGCAGGCTGCATCAGGTTGCTTGCTACTGACCAGTTAGAACCACCACCAGCCGGAGCAGCCCACTTGACCCCCGAAGCCTCGCCACTGGCTGCGGTCAATACATCATCGTTTGAGCCAACACCCAGCGCAAGCCAGTTTGAGCCATCCGCTATGATTACGTTACCTTTGGTTACTGCCAGCCCCGCCAGGTCGTCAAGCTGTGTATCCCAGGCTTGAACGTTTGAACCAATGGCAACACCTAAGTTAGTCCTGGCCGTTGAAGCACTAGCAAGGTCGCTCAGGTTGCTTGCTTTTAGTAGATAACGGGCATCAAGATTAGCCACGTTGTATCTCCAAGCTAATACCGGCACTTTCTTTAATATCGTTATTGGCATTAAACTTCATCAACTAATAATCCAAATGACATACTCAACCCGTTAGCTGTATAGGTCGGCGTTGCGCCATCACTGACGAGCGCCGCATACAACAAGTTGCCCCTCAGTGGTATTGAGAGGTTGTCAACCTCGCCAATCGAGTTGTCCGAAAAATCATCATAGTCAAGGTTAGAAATTCTTACTTTCCCAATCACATTAGGCAGGTCCGCATCCGCAATATCCAGCACGCTGTTGTTGGTGAAAGTTGTTGAACCCGGGTTCAAGTCCCAAATAATCAGTATCAATGACGCATCCTGAGCATCCAGGTCATGCAACACAATCGTTTGTAATATCCCTCCCTTTCTGTGTGGAATTATATCGGTCAGGGTTATTTTTGTACCGACTAAATCGCCATCAGCATAAGTGGTAGAGTTCACACCAACATCTGAACCCGGCACTTTCTTAATGAACAGACCGTTAGTAGAAATTCTCACTGTCGCTTCCCTTGAAACACCCGTCTACGCAGTTTCTTTTTTGCTAGTCTGAATTTACGTACACATCTTGCGAACCAGGCGCTATTCTGCAACCAGATCAGAAACAGTAAAGAGATAATGATAAGCAACAACACATCAAGTCTTAGAAGAGGTATGTTACTCAAAGTAGTACCAGACAGTTATATGAACATTCCCAGATGCACCAGCATCGCCTTGCAACTTCTTGCCCGCTACTGGCAACTTCCATCTACCACGCGGGCTTATAAATGCTGTAGCATCCGTCTGCAAATCCACAGTCCCGATACAAGTACCGCTTGTCTCTTCCAAGAATTGGACCAGCATCGCGGTATCAACCCCGATCAGAATATCAGTAACCACTAAATGCTGTCCCGCAGGTGGTGCCGTGGTAATGTCCGCCGCGGTTTGCATATCCGAGCTGGTTGTATAAGTGTATGATCCAGAAAACAACTTGTTTTGTAAATCTCTATTTGTTGGCATTACTCACTCTCCTGCGCCATTCTCGTTCTCCTTCTTTTGAGCTTCTGCTATCACATTTATGTGCGCCCAGGCTTTCTTTCTTGGGAAATTAGGGTGCCTTCGGCGCATCTTCTTGACGTAATATTCCACAGCACCTTGTTTGTTGGGGAACTCTCGCCCATCAATTTTTATCATCTTCATCCTCATGCCAGGGCATTTTTGGGACACTGAAAAAGTAGCGGTGCCCTCTATCCGCAACGTCTGGGTATCTCATCCTGGTCACGGTCACATCCCGCGGATGTTCGTTCCTTATCTCGCCAGCTACAACCTCGTCGCTGATCAAGAACCTGCCCTCGCGGTCGAAAAGCATGTCCTTGCCACCAGCTTTAACACCCTCGAAGTTTCGGTTCTGTGTCGCATTTTGCACGATCCACTTGTGCTGTACGTGGCCCTCGCGGTCTGGGTTGAAATCTGGGGCCATTACGGTCCTATTACTGCCAAATCCTGCATAGTAGCATCAGGCAGTACCACGCTCCAAATCCCCACCCGGGCAATATAACCAGTGAGCACATCAGCCGCAGAGGTGCTTGAACTTCCCAGAACCATCGTGGTCGAAGCCATAGCTCCTGTCCAGGTGCCCAAAGAAGTCTGCGTGCTGCCTTGCTGCAATCCATCAACATAGAACTTCAGCGCATCTCCTGCTTTTGTCCAGGACAGCCCGAAGTGATGCCATTCAGGATATTGCGGGCCACCGTCCACGTTGTAGACAAGACCACTGTTCACTGATTTAAGTGTGTTACCAGCCTCGTACGCGCCATTGAACCGGTATGCTGTGGTATCAAACGTAATATCGATGTAGTTCTGGGAATCGTATTTCAGCGTGATGATCTGCATCTTGGTAGTTCCGGCAAGGTTAGCCTGCGGCACAGCAACCAATAAACTGATCGAACCGATCGTAGTAGGTTCCTTAGTAATCGCTGAATAAATATTGATGTAGCTTGCGCTGCCGTCAAACTGCGCGCACTTGCCCCCATCAGGTGCTAAGAAACTACGCTGAATATTGGATCTCAGCAATCCGGATGAAGTGGCGTTATACCCGTTGGGTGAAATATCTTCCGCCACAGTCCCGCTCTCTTCATCCAGGGGCCATAAGCCCACAAAGCTGGAGTTGTACGTTCTTTCCATTTTCTGAATATAACTTGTACTCATATTTCCTCTCCCACAATCTAATCTTATGGTTATTATACCCTAAGCCACATGCTCTCTCATGTCCAAGTCGGCTATTGTCCTTTCGCCAGGTGGTTGTATTACCTCTCCTGTGATACTTGATCTTACTTCCTCATAGCCATACAGAGGATGTATCAACAAAGCGCATGATTCTGGCAACCATACTTCTATACCTAACCCATCTGCCTTGCCCATCCAATACGACATTGCTTCTCTCTGGTAGGCGTATTCAGTTCCGCTAAGTAAGCTAATTCCGTAAATCTCTATTCTTTCAACGCCCTCATGTACTGCTAATGCAATTTGATAGGAAAAGGAGGAGGAAAATATTTTATCAACTGGGGATTCACCTCTCACGATATTGGTAAGTTCGTTCCTTATACCTCGAAGAGGGTACATTACGCTAGAGGGTATATCGTCATAAACCATGTGCATGTAGATAGGAAACGGATGATCTTTTTGAAGCCAATCCCAATGGTTGTGAGGATTATCTTTGGTAAAAATCCATTTCGGGTGCATTTGAAACCATCTGGTTGCATCCTTGGTCTTGAACCAAGGTCTATCGTGAAGCCAGTTCATGCCCCAGACTTCTATTTCCCCAAACGGTGCCCAAGGTCCAGACGACCAATCAGAACCCACCATTGCAATTGTCTTTTTCCCTTTCCGCTCCGCCCTTAGAAAATCTTGAAGAACGGGCGATATAGGGTTAGGGAGGTGGTGGCGTTCCTTCTCCTCTATAAACTCGTAATGGTCTGCTGCGCCATCTTCCCGGCGTACAGTACGGACAGGACACTTACACAAAGGGCAAGTTGTTGCTTCCATAAAAGATTTCCCGGGGGTGGTTCTATCACCCCCGGACTCTCTTTCTATTCAGTTGTAGGAATGAACTTTTCGTATAAATCAACAGCGGTATCAGGAAGTCTCTTTTCGTTGTTCAACCCTTTGAGAGCATCCACGATAATATCAGTAGCCTTTTCCCCTATTGGGATATCAACCTCTTTATCGTTTTCCCAAGTTGTCCGGTTTGTCTCTTTGTTAGTTTCTAAACCGAACTCCTTGATCTCTTTTTCACCGAAGCCTATTGCCAGCCGTAAAGTTTGCAATATTTTCAGAGAGACAATATCTCCCTCGTGAGGAAGAAATTGAAGAAGTTGTATCCTGTCTAGTACATTTAAGTTCATCACTTTTCCTTTCTTTATGTTGATGCGCTCGCAACCTGAATCCAAAACTTTTCATTATCTACATAGATAATAAGCCCTCTTGAGCAGGCAGGATCAGATATTGTTTCAAACATCGTGGTGTTTCCAAGTATCGTAAAGATTGACCCAACCTCGGTACTTCCTAAGTCAGCAAAGTGGATAAAGGAGTAGGCCATTCCATTACCGACAGCAGAGTCGCCGTACCACTGCAACGTGATAACTGCGCCACGTCCGCCAGAGGTTGACCCACCCGCGGTATCAAGGATAAATGTCCCGGCGTAATACTGCTGTGCGCCAGCGGCATAATTCAAGTCAACCTTGACATCTAACGCGTTATTGTAGGTACCGCCATGAGAGACATCATCAGTTCTGATTATTCTCGTTCGCCCATAGTCATAGACGCGCAACCCGTTTACCGCAGGAGTTTCGTCACTATTTTGGATAGTGAGGAGAGTTCCTGTCCCGGTAGTAGAGGCACCAGTCAAAGTAAAGAAATCGGTAGCCGATGTTACTTGTTTTAATTCGTGTTCACCATATAAGCTAACGGCAAGCCCATCATAAGATGAAGTTCCTTTAGGCATTGTTAATTCTCCTTAACATGTTTCCATGTTATATGTTCTTTGAACGTTATCCATAGAATCAATCCTCGTAGCTAGTGGAGTATTCTCCACGCACGATGCGATTTTCTGAAATCAGTCCGTAGTTCCCGTAAAATTTCCAGCCAACGCTTGCGAATTGATCCAGAATACCCGATTCCTTTGGTCCAACAATTTCCCCGAACTCGCCAACCGAAGGTACAAACAGTTTCACCAACGATCCAGGTCCACCAAAGACGATTGTGTAAACACTATCGTTGTTGTTGATAGCCGTTAGGTCGGCGTGGTCAAAGCGAAGTCCCTCGTTCTCCCCAGAGCCGATGATGGTCAATACTTCGGATGAAGCCGATGAAAGCTTTACCTGCTCGTTGTCGGCATAGAAGGTGGTTGAAGTTTCCTCGGTTCCGATGTTCAGGAACAAACCATAAGCCGCATCCGAAGATTCGTCAGCAGTCGTGGTTACGGTTTTATCCAGTCTTCCAACTGCCCCATTAAGAGTAGTAGCTACTGGTTGTGCGTTATCAGCCCCGGCACCAAAGAACGTCTTGGCAAACGCGGAGGATACAAGTCGGAAGTTCCCGATCATGGCTACTTCCCAGTTAAGGTGAATGCCTTGATCCTGATAAAGCCCGATTGCGTCCACATTCCCACTTTCAGAAATGTCGTGGAACACATACGGAGTCATAATCGCGGCCCAGGTATTTGCATCTCCGCTATCGTTCAGGTATCCAGGCACTCTCATTGCCTGCATCTGCCCGTCCATCTTGCGGAACACGCTGTCCGATGCTCGATGGGAGGGGGTACCTGCGTCTAGGGAACCGCGCGCAGCCGCCCTTTCTACCCAAGCTCCTGCCAAGGCAACATCAACAGCTAGTTGCTCGACAGTTATTACCTGATCCTCACCAAGTTTCTCCATACGCTTTTGGGCATAATCTGTATAGACTTGAATATCTAACAGCTCGCTCCATTGCAGCGCACCCCAACGTGAGGTGGGGCTGATAGATGCAGTCGCATCAGCCAGGATTTGTGGTGTCACATCCGCAACTTGCGAAATTGTGGTAGTACCAGGTGTCATTCCAGACAGGAACGGATAGACTACGGAAGAACCCCGTGCGGCCTCATCCATGCCTATGCCTGGAAATGGTATTGCAAATTGATCGTAAACTCTCTGTCTTTTCCCCGCTTCCAGATAAGTATCTCTATATCTGGCGCGAATAGATCCAGTGAGCGTACTGGTGGTTTCAACAGTCATGTCAATCCCTCACTCTCGCCGTGAGGGTGCCCCACTAGGCATCACTCAGACGAAGTTTATTGTATAGGTGAAAGCTTATTGAGTTTCGCTCTGATCTCCTCCCGTTCTGCCTCGCTTTCTGGCGTTTGAACAGGTAGATCAACCAGCTCAGTCAATCGCTTTGATAAACTGCCGATGTCATCAGATCCGGCAGGTGCCCCAGTGCCCATAGGTAATGTATTACCCACAGCCGCCGGGGTTGTCTTGGTTTGCTTTCGTGATTCTGCCAACGCAGTTAAAGCAACTACTTGCTTGAGAGGATCGCGCTCTTGTTTCAAGATTGCAACCACCTCTGCTTCGCCAGAATCCAGCCCAGTTAAATTCAGAATTGCCGATAAGGGTTCGTCCACTGCCACCGTTGTTTGAGCTGCCGGCTCTTGCGCTGGCGGAACCACAGGGGGTACTTGCTCGCCTTGGGCATCCAAGAACTCTTGCGTCCTCAAATGCAGGACTGCTTGCTTCTCGCTCATGCCCTCGGCCTGAAGTCCCTTAACCTGTGCAAGGATATCTTCCAGGCTGCTGATCCTGCTCTCCTGTTTAGCGATGCGCTTGTCCTTTGTGGACTGCGCCCCTCTATCAAAAGCATCCTTAACCAACGGCTCGATAATAGCCTTCAGAGCTTCTTCGTCAATAGCGGAAGGGTCAGTTGTGTTGTCCGAAGGTGGCTGAACTGGCGGTTCAGTCGCTCCGGTGGCATCAGCAACAGTCTCCATATTGATTTTCTCGTCTGTCATCTGTATTCTCCTTTGTAATGTACTGCTCGTATTATACACTATATTATCTACGTGTCATAGATTTCGATATTATCTCCAACATCGCATCCGCAGTTATGCCATAATCACGGGCAAGATATTCAATCTGTTCGTAGGCCACCGAGGATAAATCCTCATCATACAACACATAATCTTCCACCAAGTATTGAAGGTGCGGCGACATATCTTGTTTGAAATCCTGCCAGCCAAGCTCGTAAGGTGTCTGCTCCGCGGTCTGCAACGCCTCCATAATGTTCTCTTGGGCTATCGATCGTGCTTCCGCACCAGCTCTCAGGAACGGGTGGACATCAGACCTCAACATCTCTTCAACACTTACTATTCTCTCGGCTGTTTCCTCCTCATACGTTTCACTCAAATCCCATTTTTCTTTGAGTTGCGGGAAGTCCTCCAGGTATTGTTTTGCCTGTTCCTTTCCAAATAACCTGGCCTCGAAATAACCATCTTCAATATCCCAAATATCCTTGCCAAACTTATAATCAATCGCATCATACATAACCCCTTTGTAGTATCTTTCAATCGTCTGGATAGAAACATAATACTTGCCCATCAACGGATCGTTTATTTGCGTCGCATCCTTCCAGGTCATAGCCTGTTCTATGATAGGATTGGCTTCCAAATAAGCATTAGCTGCCTCATCATCGTCCCGGCGGATAACCCAGAAACGATCTATTCCTTTTTGTATATCTTCGCCAAACTGAACTTTCATCCTGTCAGTCATCTGGCTATAACTACCAACAACCATCTTCCATTCAGCCTTGTTAGCTTCGTCGGGCATATCAAGTAATGCTCCCACGTCCACCACAAAGGCCATGAACCGCTGCCGGTCTGTCTCTTCCCAATTTTCAATATGGCCTTTATCCTCATAGAACTTAGATATGTAATCGTAATCAAGACCAGCCGCGTCCGATATATCGTCTTTCTGCCCGGGTGGGATACGTCCTAGTACGTTATAGGCAAAGCCCCTATCTCTAGCAAGCCCACCCTTCCTTGACAGAAGAACAGCATCCATGAATGGATAGTCTTTACGCATTTCATCCATTGCTTGCTGGAACTCCTCTGGTTTCATATTATCTTCCATTGCCCACAGGTTGAAGTATTCAGCGTCAAACCTGTCTATCTCCATGTCCTCGGCGCTGCGTGCTTTGAACCCAGTACCAAACAAGAATGAAGCTAATTGCCCCCAAGACCTTGAACGAGTTCGGGCATCCCTCGCCATATCCCAGGCTTCACCCTCTTGGAGATAGGCCGCGTCTATTGCCGTCGCTGGATCGACCAATCCTTCCTCTTGAAGTCCGTACAATGCTCTACCCACCTGTCGTCTTTCGTAGGGGTCCATCCCGCCACTGAAGAACCCAACCGCCGGGTCCAGTTCTAGTCCACCTGGGGGGCCAATATTCAGCAGGGCAGTTACGCTTTTTAGTGCAGCAGTTTGCGGTATCAATCTCCCACCCCATCTGGATGCAGCTTCTTCCTCGCCCTGGTGATAAAGATATGCAGCGGTAGCAATAGAGTATGGTGTCCAGGTGGAAGGACCGAACTTATTCAAATCATCAAGCGTGGAAGTCCACCAGTTTATTCGTTTCTTATTATCTGTGAAGTCGATACCCGTTAGTCCCTGCATGGGGTTAAGGGTTGACATAAGATTGAAAAATACTGGGTTGTCGCTATCAATACCTAACACTTCATTGGAGTTGATATTGTATTTCCACCATTCAGGCGCGCCCGCGTGGATCTTTCCCAGCGCGTCCTGATACTTAGCAAAACCAGCTATCACTTCTGGGTTGGTAGCGATACGCTTCAGCCAATTAGAGTAGGTTCTGTTGTACCAGAAATGGTAAGGATAAATGTACGCCAGCATGAGATCGAAGTATTTCTTCTGTGGGTAGGAAAGCATGGTGAAGTCACGGGCAGCGTTAGCAACATCAACGGAGATAAGTCTTGCCTCACCAACCCCCTTGACAGCCCCTTTCTCCCACGCATTGACGGCTTTTTCAAGCTCATCTGACCATTCTTGGGGCTTTACCCTGCCCCAGTTTTCATCAACACCTCGTAGTAATTCATCTTGCAGGTTACGTAACCCGGGCGTTGACTGCTCCACAACCCGCGCCATAGAAGGTGTCCCGCCTGCGTATGGTTGAACTGGCTTCGGTGCTGGCACAAACTTGGCAGCAGGGGCAGCCTCCTCAACAGCTAATATATCGCGTACCTTCTCTGTCGCAGTGGCTAGTGCTTCATCTGCCTTAGCTATATTCTCGGTAGCCCTGGCAAGTGTCTCATCAACTGGTGCCACTAATAACTTTCTAATATCATCTCGGGTTAGTCCCTGTTCTTTCAGGACGGCACTATATCTCATTCCCGCCGCTCTGGAACCACTTTCAGCGTCTTGAAGCTGAGAACCGCGGTTCGGAGCATTAGAAGGTAAAGCCTTAGCTTCTGCTAGTGATGCTTTTGCTCTTTCAACTGAACGATATGCAGAAATCACATCTTCTGGTAAATCAACTCCCTCAGTAGCACCTATCCAGGGAGCAATCTCACCTACGGAGAACTCAGCAATATCTTCAACTCGTCCCGCTGACCTTCGTGCAGCCATAGCTTGCCCAAATTCCTTCTGCAATTCAGGATTGTCCACAAGCATTTCGAGTATCTTATCAACTTCTTCGTCGGCCAATGCAAGTGGGTCGTCAAGCTTGGTAAGAATAGGGGCAGCCTCTGCAACCTCGCCAGCAACTTTTGCAGCAGCAGGCTCACCGGTGGCGTGGCGAACGAACGCATTAAAGGATACATCAGGGGGAACGTCCGCTAACTTCGCATACCTGCCCTCGATAACATTGGCATTGATAATATCCACAAGTGCCTGATCGGTATCGCTGATAAGAAATTGTTCGGCATATATTCTGGCAGCCTGCGCTCTATCGCCCCTCTTTATCGCCCTATTCACTCTAAATACTACGGCATCATCTTCAAGGAACTCATCCCATTTCACAGCGACACGCTGCAATCTCCTCGGTTCATCCAAGGATTTATTCATCACATCGTCAAATGGAACTATATCGCCTATCTCTTTTAGAATAGTCTCGGCCGCCGCATACTGCACATCGCGCACGTCTCGCCAATGTTTCCTACTTGTGGGGAAATACCACTCCTCCCACATCATAGACCACAGGTGGTTCAGGGTTAAATCCGATGGAGGCTTGCCTGGAATACCAATCGCTTTCCACCAACCTTGTAATGTAGCCAACGGAGTATTTTTTTCCGCGAGTTGAAATTTCTTTTTCCAACCGGCCGCTTCATTAGTGTACTTACTTTGCTGGCCTTTCGCAACAGCTAACTCGCTCCCATCAAATATACGTGCATATTTATTTCTTAATGTTTGTAAAAGCTTTGCTGTCTCTGGGTCAGACCTATTAAACGCACTGCCAAGTATGTCATTGATGAGTCTATCCATATAGTACATAGCTTGTGAGTTCGCTTCAAAAAGGCTGGTTGCATGTTCAATAGTGGCATCAGAAATATCAACCCCTGCATCCACTAAGGCATCAACGACTTCCACGCCCTCCGCCATCTCTGACATCCTCGGCACTTCATCGGATACACGCGCGCTGTCTGCAAGCACATCATCGAATATCTTATTCAAACTGTCCATTGCTTCTTGCCTGGTGGTAGCACCCTTGATAGCTTCCAAGGCTTCGTCGTATATTTTGAACCCCGTAAGTGCTTTTCTATTACCCTCGCTCATCCAGAACGAGGTTTTGAAGGCATCAATATTACCCTTGGATACCATCTCTTTGAACTCAGATACAGCTTTCTTTACTTCCCCCTTGTTATCTATCACAAGCCTCACCAGCAGCTCGGCATTATCTCTATCCATACCTTTTTCAACCAGCGGCATAATATCCGGCAATGCCCTGCCAGGCTTCATCATCTTCAGCATGGAATCTTCTATCGATTTGCTTACGGTCTGAATTGCTCCCCATTGCTCAAACTTTTCTGATAATCTGGAGAACGGAAGTTTTCTGGTTATTGCTTCATAAGTCTCAACTCCCAGAACTCCCTTACCAAATCCCCCAATATCAGGCATTGCTCCGCCCAGATATGCTGCTGTTTTTTTCACCAGGTTCGCGGGCTTATACCGCAGCGCCCCCGGTCCACGATCTACTAGAACATGCAGAGTGTTTGTGGCAAGATTACGCATCGCATAACCAGGGGACAATCCCATGTAGATACCAGCAAAAAAGGTATTGACTGGTTTATATACAGACTTCTGTGCAAACCTATCAAATCTACCGAGCTGTTTGAGTGCATACGGAAGTTTCTCGCCCGCTTTTATTCTCTCTGTAATCGTGGGGAACATCTTGTTGATTGTCTCATCCATCCTTTGACTTACATGATGAGTAACCCCTTCAAGTCCCTTCTTTATAACATCCACTTCTTTGCCATCAACAATCTCTGTTCCTATCTTCACACCCCGTTGTTCTGCTCTAATGAGTTCGTCAATGAACTTTTCTGGATCAAGTTTCCCGGCATCATCAACACCAATTAAGTTCCGCATGGTCGCAGACATCTCAAGTCCAGCATTAGAAAAATACGGGGAAGGTGAAACCGTTGAAGCGTTTTTGATAATGGAAATACCGGTAGCTATTTCATCAGCATCGTCACTAGAAAGCATAATGGCACCACGGATAATATCCATCCCCTTTTCTGGATCGCCACCAGAGTTTGTAAAGATAGTCCATTGTGTCAACTCATTTACTTTGCGAGAGACAATGTATCTCTTACCATCCGCGGTCAAAGCACTAATGCGGTAATCATCCTTCAATTTAACAAAAGCTTTCCTGACTGCACCCGCCAGTTCTTGTACTTTCTCTACCGCAGCTATCTCGTCCACATCCCCAACCGCTTTCAAAACATCATCGATCACTTTTGGTAAAGTAAACCAATCCTCTCTGACCGAAGTGATCTTACGCGCATCCTTTAGCTTTCTAGCACCCAGTCCCAAAAGGTTCAGCGGGTCCATCACTATTTGCCCCACCATTTCTGCCATTGGGTTTTCTAGTTCCATGCCCAATAGTACAGGATCTTCGGCATCGTTATAGCGACGCTTATACTCTTGTGCAACTGTTGGATCGACAATCGTTGAGTAGAATACGCGTCCTGTATTCCATCCCTCTTTCAACAAATCGTATGTTTCGTCAGTATTTAGCTTTTTGGCACCCAACATTTGCCCTAACTTAAACGACCAGCCAACTGGAGAGGTGAACGAATTGAACTCTTGGAATGCGTTCCACCCTTCCCAGAATGGCTTATAATCCGGCTCTGGTAAATCAAATTCTTCCGCGTATCTTTCCTCCACTCCTCTAGCAGCCCCAAACAATCTCTCAGTACCAAGTGAGGGTACCTGAGCCAGATCCAGAAGTGACTTCACTATCTCTGAAACACCCCTGGTGACATAAACTGTGGGTGATATTCCTCCCCCTTCTTCACCGCCAGCGTTATAAAAGCGCGCCCCCAGGTTTTCCAATGTTCCAAGTGCCTTCTGATACCAGGGTAATTCCTCACCCGGTTCTGCTATCGGAACAATAGTTTCTGCTTCATAAGAGATAGGGGCATTGAGTCTTGATACAGTACCTCTCCACCATCCTTCTAGTCCAGGCCCATAATAGGGGGTGGCGAATGGTGTCCATCCTAAAGCATCATCCGGTAATTTCTCCCCATTCGGCCCAAGTCCTGCAACACCCTTGTGCATTGGGTTTTGATAATCCCAATCCGGGGGCAATTTCATCATGTCGTTTATGGACTGTTCAGCGGGCGTGACGGGAGGAGGTAGTGGAACATTCTGGTTTGCCCATCCGCGGGGGGCAGGCCAGGGAGTAGCCTTGGGTAGTTCTCTAGGAGTACCCGAGGCTGCCTTATCTAGTAATATTGATCTACCTATTGCTGCGTAATCTTTATTTGGATCTGGTCCTTTGGGTCTATCTACCATTAAATCCTCCAGTTTATTACGCCCATTCTAGCGGGCCTCGTTGAACTGCCAGTGGGCGTAACACCCCTCCGCCCTTGTTGAACAAATGATTGTGGAAATTGTGTAGACGCTCTACCCACAAATGATTGCGGGTATGGTCCTCTCGAAGGAGCGGTGTATCCACCTCCACCCCCTCCACCACCACCCCCTCTTGGATAGGCAGGATAACCCCCGCCCCCGCCTCCGGCAGCTACTGCAGGAGCGTTTGGATCCATTCCCACTCTGACCCAATTGCCCCAGGCATCTTCGACATATCCAGCAGCCATAAGTTCAGCGTCCGTCCACCCAAAACGAGCAACATCTTCCGGGTATAAAGAGAAAGGTAATAAACCATTATCTAAGTACCATTCAATGATACTACTGTGTCGGCCGAGTTTCCCGCCTGGAAAAACAGGGAAACCGGAAACAGGATCGTATTCAAACTCCCCTACCGTTGGCGGGGCAAACTCTCCTGGCGGTCCAAACTTTTCTTGCGTTGGTGCAGGAAGTCCTTGCTGTTGAATAAGTTGAGCAGCTTCGGTGGGGGTAACTCCCATTTCATTTGCTATCCTAACTGTCTCGGCGTAGAAATCTCCACGAGGCGCGGGTGGTTGTGCTCCCGTCAAACCAACAACTGGTTGATCCCTTCGTTGTGGTAAACGAAAGATAGGGGCAAACCTTGCACCCGCGGTAGGCTCTCCTGGTCTGCGTTCTGTGGGTAAAGGTTCTCTATTAAACAGCCTTTGTAGAATTGGGGCTACCCTTTCCGCAACCCGCAATGCCCCAGGAATAAGTCCCTGCCTTTGCTGTGGAACTATCGGCTGTGGCGCCCCCGTCAATCCTACAACCGGCTGCTGTGGCACTCTCCTGGCCTCCAACTGCGCCATACTCTGAGCAGGAGGTATATACACTGGCTGCTGCGGAGGGGGTGGGGTTACTCCCGCTCTTGGAGAACCTCCCCTGGCTGGACCAGGACCACCCGCGGGTACAAAGGGAGTGAAAGGTTTTGGTTCTGGCACTCCTGCTCTTGGCGATCCACCAAAAGCCGGTCCTGCACCAGCCGGAGGTGGTTCTTCTACTGGAACACCCGCTCTTGGTGATCCACCGAATGCTGGTCCACCCAATAACTGCGTAGTACCAGGAATCCGAAGTGTTACCCCTGGCACTACCTCGCTTACGCCTGCATTAGCCGCCAAGAGCGCGCTGGTCGATACTCCGAACTTCTTCGCCAATTCCAGCAGGCTGTCGTCCTTCTTGACCGTATATGTTCTCGCCATTCTCCACCTCCCCAAACCTATCTCCAAGATGATTCTTGGTATATTTCTTAATCAAATCTAGAATAAACTTATCCACACCAGCCATACTATTCATTTCTGATCGCTCGGTCATTCGAATACTCCTCCAAGGGCTTCATTGCCAGCCCTATCCTCACCAGTCACGCCCTCTCGGGTAGCCCCAGGTGCGACTTCTTGTGGTACCGCCCCACCAATAGCTGGATTAAACCCTTGTCCTCCCGGCGCGCCAGCCGCCTGGTTTTGCACGTTGGCAAGTCCTGGCTGCTGTCCTTGTTGGGCAGCAAGCTGTTGCATCTGTAATTGCTGTTGTGCTTGCATCATTTGCATCTGGAGTGCTGCCTGTCTTTGTTCATTTATACCAGCGATCATACTATCCCAGCGGGCTGCGGTCATCTTCTCAAAGAACATTTCCTCTGTAACCATATCGGGGTCGGTGATGCCCATATCTTCCATCGCTCTTTCCTTGGAGTAGATGCCTGCATTCACCAACATCATAGCGGTATTCGCTTTCGCCTGCCTGTCAAGAGGCACGTCTGGTTTCAATTTCACACTGAGATAAATGCTATCTGGAACAATTGTGTCAGCTTTTATCGTGTACGACTGGCCGTTATCTTCTCTTCCTGTTCCAAAGCCCACCAAATCTTTTTTAGTGTAGTGGGCATATAAGAGAAACAGAGTATAAATATCAGCAAGACCATATTCAGAAAGTTCCAAAGATGGTTTCAATGAACCAAACGCGGTCTGTGTTCTCAAATTAATAGAGGCAAATGCTTCTCCCGGGGTAGCTTGCCCCCCTTGAAGAACGCCCGCGAGTGTGCTTTTCTCGTTCGCTGCCCGAGTTCTATCTGCACTCTCCCTCAATCCCGGGTCAGTCACTAATGGGGAAGCCTGTCTCAATGTGCCTCCAGGGGTGACATCTATCTTAGAACCAAGATCGCCAAATTCAAGTTCTGTCGTTCTGTCTCCAGCGCCAAGTGAATTGTGTTCTTCTATCCATCTAGCAGAACCGAAATTATAGATGGAATCGCTCATCAAAAAAGATTCGAGAATACATTGTGCATCCCAAGAATCTGATTGGGCTATCGAATAAAGCAGCGGCCTTCGTCTATGCTTCTGTTCATGCTCCATTGTGTCCCCGCCAACTCGAATAACCCAGGGTAGGAAGGGGAACGTATGCTCTTCTTTTACTATCTCTTCTTCATCACCACCACTCTTGTTTGTGATCCAGACCACAGTATCATCATAATCTTGATAGTAATAATATTTAACCTTATCGTCGTTCTCGGCAGCCTTCTTAAGCTTGGGTCCAGCCAGATTGTTCCACTCCTTCACCACTTCTTTAGCCGGTCGTTCCTGGCAAAGCAGCACAGCCTCGGGCATCAAGTTAGAGTGCAGGACATGCACATCGTTAGGGTGGTAAGTGTTGACCACGAACCGGCCATACCTGCGTGCTGCCTTCAGCCTCTTAGTGTCACCTTTAAATAGTTCTCTGCTTTCGATCTGTTCATCCAGGTCAATGACATTGACGCAAACTTCATCGTACTTCAACACGCTTCTGACCACAGACTTCTGCACTGTGCCCTGTCTGCGCCTATTTACCTGTTCCATAATCCACTTCAGAACACGTTCATCTTCACTGGCTTTCTTTTTGTTAACATCGTTGTTGGCAGCAGGCAGTAAAGTAACATCTTCCTTTTGCGATGCCAGGACTGTTACCCCAGTATTTATAACATCGTGGGGGTCCATGCTGGGTGTCGCCCTGAACCAGTCGAGCTTCTGCAACTCTGGATCAGGCATCCATTCGATATGATCCATCATGTCAATTTTTTTGTTCATGGTGTTGCGATCTTTATCGAGATCGATCATCTCTTCCGCTAACGCTATATAATGGTCTAATTTCTTAGGCATATAACCCTCCCTTGTTCCAATTCACCCGATGTACCGGGTTCCCCTTCTTTTTCTTTTTGTTTCCGTTATCACTAGGCTTTATCATCAGTTCAGGGAAACCCTTCACGGCATTTAACGCAGCGTCCCTGACATCATCATTCCCATCCGGGAAATCGTCCAGCGACTTCCTCAACAAATTCAAGAAGGGTGTGTCAGCGTCAGAGACACGGACTATACCCGTTTGTAAAGGTGGTCCCAAAATTTTTTCCTGTCTTTCAGACTTTTTTATATTTCCTGGTGGCTCTGGACGAATACGCAGATGGGGGTACAGAAGTAGAGTGTCTACAAACACTTCTCCCTTAGCAATATCCTCAACTACTGTATAGCGCCAGTTCGTGAAAGTCCCTTGCGCTATCTCTACCTGATCGAGTGCCCCGGTCTGCGTATAATGACCGGCTACCCCGCCGACGATAACGGCTCCACCAGTCGGAACTTTCGACAAGTAACACATGGCAAACAAGTCTCTATTAGTGGTGTTCCTCTCTAACCTGTGCCGGATGCTGGCGTAATCCACCCCACCACAAGTAACCCAATCGTATTCAATCGCATCTGCGGGATAGAGTTGAAAGCTCAGCCCTCCCTCTTTCGCCGCTATCAGGTCTAGCAGGTACATGCGCGCAAATCCTCTTTTGGTTGTCTTTGCCCGCAGCCTGATAATATCCTCTGGGGAATACTGCTCAGGCCAGGTGATGATCCACCAACCTACTATGTCATGGAACACATACCCTTCAGGGTGCCTGCCATCAATATGTACCGCTCCCTCATCTCCCTCACTAGCCGAAACCAAAAGGGGGATCTGCTTGAACAGGTACTCACCCGTAGCCTTCAAATAGTGGTAGGCATCATCTTCGTTCCAGGGCGTGCCAACTGCGACCAGCCAGGTAAGCAGTTTCCTTGTTCCCAACTCCCTTACTTCCATCGGGACCAGAGTGTCGGATACTATATTGACCACTCTCTGTCTTTCCCGATCAGAGATGGAATTGTTCTCATCGTGGATGTCATCGATGAACAGGCCGCCAGTGGGGTGCTTGCCGATCAACCGCCTGGAGTTATAACCCAGTCCAAGGAACGAGTCCATCACCCGTTCTACGTTTTTCTTTTCCCAAGCCGCATAACTCATGGTGTCATCCATAACGTTGTGTCCCATCTTTCCCCAGCCCCTATCTTTATCGGGGACAATGTTAGGAAAGACCGCCTTCCAAGCATCGTGGAACTCAATGATCCTCGCTATCGCGGCTGTGACATCTTCGGCAGAATCGTCATTGGAGCTAACAGTCAGGAATGATTTCTCCGGCTCCTTGCCAATCCTGAAAGCCTGGAACGCGACCGAGATAACGGCGGACTTCCAACTGCCCCGCCAGGCAAAGGTAAGCGAACCCATCCCTAATTCATGCGCCTCGTATATCTGTTCCATCTCTTTCTTGCTGTGCTTAGGTAGCTTGTTGCCGTAGACCAACTCGTACCACGCCGAAAAGCCTTTCGGATCGTCCCGCCGCTGGGCTACGACTACAAGCCGCTGCTTATGTGTTAGCTTCATACTTTCTCAAGTCCAAATATTGATGTTGACCAAAGTGCCCCAGATAACGTATAAAGGACAGCTAAGGCTTCATCTTCCCTTAAAAATAACGTGGTAGGATCTTCGTCATCCCTATCGAACTTCAGGTAATAGTTGTCTGGCTCTATACCCTCAACCAAGCCAGAACTAATTGTCATATCCAGATACCCTTGTTCTGAGGCTTGCCAGCAGTGTGCAATTCGACCGTCATCGAGTGTCACATCAAACTTCATCGCTTATCATATCCATGAGGGTGGCATCCCCGGCAAACACATCGAAGCTGGTCGTGATGCTCCCGCCAGTCCCTGGCCTCCCGCCCCCGGCCATATATATGGTGAACATCGGCCGCTTCCCTGCCGCATTCACATAGACCACCATCCCTCTCGATAGCAAGTAGGTATTGCTCACGTCTGTATTTTTCGAGCTTACGCTTCCTTCTTGCATTCTCAGCCTTCCTGGTTATCGGCTTGGGGTAAGCCATCCACACAGCCAAGCAGTCCAACGCCAACGGTGACGATGTTTATAGGTGCAATATACTGGGTCCCCTTTCAACTTCCACATAGATATCCTAATACTAATTACGTCCCTATAAGTCATCACTCAACTCCTTCCATCGCATCGATAACAGTTTCCTTTATCTCAAAGTAGACATCATAGTGACCCTTGCAAAGCCTTACTTGATCACCCATCTCTGGATGCCAGCTTTCACCTTTAGCCTCGGCTACACATAGTTCGCATAGATACCCAACAACACGGGGCTTACTGTTGGGTACATCGTTGTCCAACATCATTACTGCTGTAGGCATCACTCAACTCCTTTCACCAGCCTGCACAGCCACGCCGTTAGCCGCTTCGGTGAGTTAACCAAAGTAACATCTATCTCATCTATACGTTTAGGCAATCTAGGTAATCTAGTATCTATCCATTCTGTATTATAATAATCTTCCAAAATTTCCCAAGCTTTGCCGCGGCCATCAGCAACGTCAACTGGGTAGCCGTCGTATTCAAGTTTTTCGCAAGAGTGTGTACTGTTCCAGTAAAACCATCTACCACAATTCGGACAGTTTTTCCCGTCACCACTCATCATCCGCTCCCCTCGCACACCAAAAACAAAATGAACTGTGAGAATCGGTGGGGTTGTACCAAACGTGCCTACCACACCCGCATAAGAATCTGTGAAAAAGAACTATTAACCTTAGATTTGTCATCACTCAACTCCTTTCACTAGATAACTTGATAAACCGCTATAGACATCTGCGGGCAACCAGTCTCGCGGCAAGGCATCACTTTTGCTTTGGTTGCAATCAGGGCAAGCAGGAACTATATTCTCTTTTGTATATCCGCCTCCCTTTGCTACCGGAATAAAATGCTCTTGATGTAACTCAATGGAAGGTTTACCACAGTACGCACATGACCGTTCAAAGTATTCAAGAGTATGTTCCCATTCTTTCACCGTTAGCGTGGCAGGCAGCTGTCGCTTGCGGGCTTCGCGGCGTTTTCCTGAAATTCTAACTTGCTTCGCTGCTTCCTCGGGGTTATTAGCACGCCAGCGACGCATACTTTCACGGCTACATCGCCGCTCGTTTTCTAGCTTGCAGTCGTCGCATATATGTTTTTGCCGAGTATGATAAAGAAACGCTACACCATATTGTTCGCAGTCAATGAATTGCATGACAACTTGTCCCGTTGAAGGGGTATAAGAAGCTTTCCTATAACATTTGACAGAGCAATACTTTTTATCTCGACGGGAAGGCATAAACTCAATCTCACAAATAGGGCATATCTTCGACGATATGGAACCATGTATATCTTCATATCGTTTCGCTCTGTCTGCCTTAGAACAGGGCTTGCATATCCAAATGGAGAACATATAATATATACCGTTCCCGGATTTCTTCCTATGCTTACCAAACGCTGCAATAGGTAGCAACTGTTTGCAGTGAGGGCAAATCTTGAATGTTGGAGAACTTGGCATAATCATCCTTTCATGGTGTAAAAAAACCTTATAAGTTTTCGCGGACAAGTAACTTACCAAAAACAACAACACTAACTAGACCGACGTGGGGGGGGTAAACCAGCCTGCCTGCCCTGCCTGCCTGCATTCTTTTTTTC
>SDBS01001051.1_pt1 | contig 27927 bp, 23 predicted proteins | sample 2277091 | NCBI WGS metagenome assembly SDBS01 (sample SAMN10404972, study PRJNA504765) | marine sediment metagenome | isolation source: marine sediment core GS10_PC15, 163 cmbsf | place: Arctic Ocean: Southern Knipovich Ridge | collected 2010
TGTACTCTCTATGTTACCCTGGAACCATGCATAATGTGTGCCGGAGCAATGGATTTAAGCAAACTGGGACAACTGGTTTTTGGTGCGAAGGATCTGAAAAAAGGATATCAAAGAGTGTCAGAGACTATATTACACCCTTCGACAGGGGTAAAAATGCGATTAATGGAAGAAGACTGCAGCAAGCTTTTAATAAAATTTTTTTCAAAAAAACGATAATCCGGAATAAGCCATGGATCATTGATTTATGAGCGATTTTTTAATAAATTTGCAAGACTATTGAATACACTTATGACATCAATAACTTATCATCTATTCCTTCTGGCATTCCTTTTTACAATTCCAAAAAACTCATTTACACAGATTAATGCATCAACAGGTATGAGTTCAAGGATGCAATCACTTTTAAGAACCACAAGTCTTTATACTACCAATCCTTATGAGAATGTCTACGGAAATCCATTTGTAGATGAAGAATTCCAGGATGGAGAAATATTATTTAAGGACTCATCAATTGTTAAAGAAATTGCTTTGCGGTTAAACCACAACAACGATCAGATAGAATTCAAACAGGACGGAAAGATTCTTGCCATTGATAATCCCGAAGATATGATCTCCTTTAGTTTTGGGAACCACCTGTTTTATTATGAGAAATATCTGTCTGGGAAAAAGATCTTATCCGGCTATTTTGAAGTCATTGTAGCAGGAAAAACTAATCTTTTTTATCGAAGAGAATCGATCATTAAGAGAGAAAAATTACCTCCTTCTGAAATGTCTGGGGGAAATTACAGGGATTACTTTCGAATTGTTAAGAATTATTTTATTAAAAAGGAAGGAGAACCTGCTTTTCTGGTATATAAATCCAAAAAAAGCATTCTAAATGCCTTGTCTGATAAGAAAGCTGAACTGGAAAAGTATATAGATCAAAGCAATCTGAAAATTAAAAAAGAAGGACAGTTAAAGGATCTCATTGAATATTATAATTCTTTGCACTAAAATATAATTTAACCGGATATGCTTATTGAAAACACAAATACAGCTATGCGTATATGGGTCAGGAATATGATCAGTACAATTGTACTCAGTCTTTCCTTAATTGTTCTGTATATGGCCCACTTTCTTGAAGAACCAATTTTAGGAATTGGTCAATTTGAAGTTACACTTCTTCTGTGTATTGTTTACCTTTATCTTATTCTTACTCCAATTATTTTAAAATTCCAGTTTGTTTATGTTTTGCACGAGGAAAATAAGATTTCTATAAAATACTATACCATGGGCTTCATCCCCGGAGCGAAAAAATCTTTTGAGTTTCCTGCTTCCGAATTTTACAAATTTGAACTGGAAAAATCTCTTTTTAATCTCCGGGAAAGTATTATTTTATTCAGGAAAATAAAAAAGGGAATTGCAAAGTACCCCCCCATTTCTTTAACGGGTTTAAAAGAAAAACAAAGAAACCAGATGATTGCTCTTTTTACTGGCTTAAGTAAAGTACAATAAATATATTTAGGCTGAACTGTCTGAAATCTTATTTCCATGGATTAAATTATGATCAAAATCATTCTTTCAATCATGGGTATTTGGGTAAATTTGCGAGCAATAAATTACAACTAATACCAACAACAAATAAAAAGCCATGAACGTAAATGATTTTTTGAAAGACCTGGAAGCAAAACATCCGGGTGAAAAGGAATATCTTCAAGCAATTCATGAGGTCTTGGAATCTATTGAAGATATCTATAACCAAAATCCACAATTTGAATCTGCCGGTATTCTTGAAAGAATAGTTGAACCCGACAGGATTCTTACGTTTAAAGTTTCATGGCTTGATGATGAGGGAAATACTCATGTCAACCTGGGATACAGAGTCCAATTCAACAATGCTATCGGACCCTATAAAGGAGGCCTCCGTTTCCACCCGAGTGTCACCCTCAGTATCTTAAAGTTTCTTGGCTTTGAGCAAATCTTTAAAAACAGCCTCACAACCCTTCCTATGGGAGGAGCTAAAGGTGGCAGTGATTTTGACCCCAAAGGAAAATCAAATGCAGAGATTATGCGTTTTTGCCAATCATTCATGCTTGAATTATGGAAAATAATTGGACCTGAGACTGATGTTCCTGCCGGCGATATTGGAGTAGGTGGACGTGAAATAGGTTATTTATATGGGATGTATAAAAAACTGGCAGGAGAACATGCAGGAGTTCTTACCGGAAAAGGCCGTAGCTGGGGTGGTAGCTTGATTCGTCCTGAGGCAACCGGATTTGGTAACGTTTACTTTGCCAAGGAAATGCTAGCCACAAAGAATAAAGATTTTAAGAATAAAATTGTGGCAGTATCCGGTTTTGGTAACGTAAGCTGGGGTGCTGTACAAAAAGTCACTGAGTTTGGAGGCAAAGTAGTAACCCTGTCTGGTCCCGACGGATATATTTATGATCCCGATGGAGTAAGTGGCGAAAAAATTGATTATATGTTGGAATTGCGTGCTACCAATGATGACATTGTCAGCCCTTATGCTGATAAATTTCCGGGAGCGGAATTTCATTCCGGTAAAAGACCATGGGAAGTTAAGGTGGACATTGCACTACCCTGCGCTACCCAAAATGAACTCGATGAAAAGGATGCTAAAACCCTGATTGATAATGGCTGTTTTTGTATCAGTGAAGGTGCAAATATGCCAAGTACTCCCGAGGCCATTGAAATTTTTCACAAGAATAAAATTCTTTTTGGCCCGGGGAAAGCAGCAAATGCTGGTGGGGTAGCAACCTCCGGACTCGAAATGTCACAAAATGCTCTAAAACTTAGTTGGACCAGAAAAGAAGTGGATGATCTTTTACACCAGATAATGAAAGACATCCATGAATCTTGCATGGAACATGGAAAAACTGAAGATGGATATGTTGATTATGTAAAAGGTGCAAATGTGGCCGGATTTTTAAAGGTTGCAAATGCTATGCTTGATCAGGGAGTAATTTAAGACTGAATATGAACATAATTCATTTCTGCAGTGCAAATGCATAAAAAGGAGGCCTTAAGGACTTCTTTTTTTATAGAATTATGCGTAACTTATTCGTTCATTCTGAATTAGACCTACACCTACATTCCTATAGCAAATGAATTTCAACAGCCTCAAGTATAAAATTGCCATCAGTTTAATTCCGGGAATTGGTCCTGTAAATGCAAAAAAACTTATTTCTTATACCGGTAGTCCTGAGGCAGTTTTTAAAGAATCAAAAGAAAACCTGTTTCGAATTCCTGATATTGGGAAAAGCCTTCCGGGGAAAATTACAGACAAGTCCATTCTTGAAAAAGCCGAAAAAGAAGTTGAGTTTGTTATCAAATTCAAACTCAAAGCTCATTTTTATCTGGATCAGCAATATCCTGAAAGACTCAGGCACTGCCATGATGCTCCAATCATGCTTTTTCAAAAGGGAGACAATGATTTCAATATTCAAAAAGTAATTAGCATTGTAGGAACCCGGAGTGCCACTCAAAGAGGTAGAGAATTGTGCAACAAATTCATACTTGACCTAAGTGAACGGCATCCTGAAGTCCTTATTGTTAGTGGCCTTGCCTATGGAATTGATATCGCTGCCCACAAAGCAACATTAAATAATGACTTAAAAACAGTTGCTGTTCTTGCACATGGGCTTTCAACAATATATCCTGCTTTGCACAGGGATATTGCCAGGAAAATTATTCAACAGGGTTCATTGCTAACAGAATTCCTCAGTTTTGAACTGCCCGAAAAACCAAACTTCGTAAAAAGAAACAGGATCATTGCAGGATTATCAGATGCCACCATCATTGTTGAGTCAGGGAAGAAAGGAGGGGCACTGATCACAGCGGACCTGGCAAATTCCTACAACAGGGATGTCTTTGCTTTCCCTGGAAGGGTTAACGATACCTGGTCAAAAGGATGCAACAGGCTCATCCTGACAAATAGAGCAGCATTAATTGAAGATGTTTCCAACTTTGAATATATCATGGGCTGGACTCCTCAGGAGCATAAAACCGTTCAAAAAAAACTCTTTGTTAAACTTGAGGGAGAGGAAGAAAAACTTGTGTCAATCTTGAAAGAACATGACCATTTAACTCTCGATAAAATTGCCCTCCTGGCCTGCCTGCCTGTAAGTACAGTGTCATCCACCCTTCTTGGCCTGGAATTTAAAGGAATGGTAAAAAGCTTACCCGGGAAAGTTTACAGTAGACATTTTTAGGATTATCACCCATGCTAAATATGTTTTTAAACAGCTAAGTAATATTTGAAAAATTTACTTTGTTTTTCCACAAGCATCTATCTATAAGACCTTTAAGAACTTTAGCTGTGTTCATAACAAGACAGATATCATTTGTATGTTTCCGAAAATTATTTAAGTTTGCCCATCAAGTTAAATCAACTTATTATTAACTCAAAAAACATAACAAATGGATCCAAGAGTTGAACAATTTATGGCTCAGGTAAAAGCCAAGAATCCTGGAGAAAACGAATTTCACCAGGCGGTACTGGAAGTTGCTGAGTCTTTGATTCCTTATATTGAGGAAAATCCGAAATATAAGCATGCTAAAATCTTAGAAAGAATGACTGAGCCTGAAAGAGTTATTCTTTTCCGCGTCCCATGGGTTGATGACAAAGGAGATGTCCAGATCAACAAAGGTTACAGGATAGAAATGAACAGTGCCATTGGCCCATACAAGGGAGGCCTTCGTTTTCATCCAACCGTAAACCTGGGAATCCTTAAGTTCCTCGCATTTGAACAAGTTTATAAAAATAGCCTTACAACCCTTCCTATGGGTGGTGGTAAAGGCGGATCTGATTTCGATCCAAAAGGGAAATCTGACAATGAAGTAATGAAATTCTGCCAAAGTTTTATGACAGAACTTTTCAGGCACATTGGTCCAAATACCGACGTTCCTGCTGGTGACATTGGTGTTGGAGGGCGTGAAATAGGTTTCTTATTTGGTCAATACAAAAGATTAAGAAATGAATTTACAGGAGTACTTACAGGGAAAGGAATTGAATGGGGAGGCAGTCTGATTCGTCCGGAAGCTACCGGTTATGGAACCGTTTATTTTGCTGAGGAGATGTTGAAAAACCGTGGAGATTCCATGAAAGGGAAAATTGTAACCGTATCAGGATCTGGCAACGTTGCGCAGTATGCAACTGAAAAAGCCACTGAACTGGGCGCAAAAGTAGTTACACTTTCTGACTCCAGTGGATTTATTTACGATCCAAATGGAATCGATGCTGAAAAACTGGCCTTTGCAATGGAGCTTAAAAACATAAAACGTGGCCGGATTAAAGAATATGCCGACAAGTATGGTGTTGAATATTACGAAGGGAAAAGGCCATGGGGTATTAAATGTGATGTTGCACTGCCTTGCGCTACCCAAAATGAAGTAAACGTTGAAGAAGCACAAACACTTATTGACAACGGTTGTTTTGTGGTTGCCGAAGGAGCAAACATGCCTTCCGATCCTGATGCTATTGAAATATACATGAAAAATCGCATCCTTTACGGGCTTGGAAAAGCTGCAAATGCAGGCGGAGTATCAGTGTCGGGACTTGAAATGAGTCAAAATTCCCTCAGGTTGAGCTGGACCAGGGAAGAAGTGGATAAAAGATTACACCAGATCATGAAAGATATTCATGAAACATGCCTGAAATTTGGCACCGAATCAGATGGCTTTGTTAACTATCCCAAAGGCGCAAATATTGGTGGATTTGTAAAAATTGCAGATTCCATGCTGGCACAGGGAGTGGTTTAATTAGATCAAATTATATAATTAAAAGGGCAATCAGTGATTGTCCTTTTTTTTATACTTTTGAAGCCTTAAAAAAATATGTCATTTACCGATACACATAGCCATTTATACCTGCCCGAGTTTGATCAAGACCGTGATGAAATGATCAAAAGAGCAATTGATCAGGAAATAACTAAAATTTTTCTGCCAAATATTGATTCAGAATCGATTTTACCAATGTTGCAACTGGCAGATAAATTTCCACAAAATTGTTTCCCAATGATGGGACTTCATCCTACATCAGTGAAAAATAATTTTCAACAAGAGCTTGAAATTGTTGAAAAATGGCTGGAGAAAAAATCTTTTTTTGGAATTGGTGAAGTGGGAATTGATTTGTATTGGGACAAAACTTTCAGGGATGAACAAATTCTGGCCTTTCAACATCAAATCAAGCTTTCCATCGATCATAACCTGCCTCTGATCATCCATTCCAGGAACTCTTTCCATGAAATATTTTCCAGCCTTGAAAATTTTCGCAACAAAAATCTCAGGGGGATCTTTCATAGTTATACAGGAACCATTGAGGAAGCATACAGAGCGATCAATCTTGGATTTAAAATAGGGATTAATGGAATTGTGAGTTTTAAAAACTCTGGCCTGGATAAAATCGTGGCTGAAATTGGGCTTGATCATCTTGTACTTGAAACAGATTCCCCTTACCTGGCACCCGTACCAAAACGTGGTAAAAGAAATGAAAGCAGCTTCTTGATTTATATCGCAGAAAAAATTGCCGAAATTACCGGAGAAGATCTTGAAAAAGTGGCCTTAATAACAAACCGGAATGCCGTGGAAATTTTTGGAAAAGATAAAAACTAAGAATCCAATAAACCGACTGCATTATTATTGAATTTTATTAAGACGGGAGGTATTGTTAAATGTGATCCAATGTCTTGCAGGAAAGGTATAACAGGGTACATATGAAACCAGCCTGGAGCTAATAAAAGTGAGGGTTTTAGGGGAGCTGATATTACCACAGAAGCCGCTATAACTAAACTTATGTGTCTTCCTGGCCAGAATATTTCAAGAAAAAAGCTTTTAATCCATCTGAATAACTCAATAAGTGGAAAAATAAATTAGTTGATGTTTTTTTTTTTTGTATTTTGCGTCGCTAATTCTTTGACCTGTTGTATGGATTATGGAGAGGTGACCGAGTGGTCGAAGGTGCGCGCCTGGAAAGCGTGTGTACTGCGTAAAACAGTACCGAGGGTTCGAATCCCTCTCTCTCCGCAGGATATGGAGAGGGATGAGCAAAGAAGTGAGGAATATAACTTGCTTTTAAAAAAGGATTTTTACTTTTGTAAAATTAAAGTGTATTTCAATAATTTATTTATTCAATAATTTATTTATTTTTATAATCAAGAACAATAATTTCTTTAATAACTAAACAGATCATTAACCATGAAAAAATTATTTGCTATTGTAGCGGTATTTGCAATCTTAGGTCTTGGCGCATCCCAGTACGTGATGGCACAGGAGGACCCGGATACATCAGCTGTAGAAGAAACAACTGAAACCGCAGTAGAAGAAACAGTCGCTGAAGAACCTGTGGAAGAAGCACCAGCACCAAGCACCGGTGGTGGCGAACTCCACAAACAAATCAAGGCCAAATTCATTGAAGGTGGTGCTCAATTTATGGGTGCGGTTCTTTTGACCCTGATCTTCGGGCTTTCACTCGCTATTGAAAGGATCATATATCTTAACCTGGCTACAACCAATACCGAGAAACTTTTAAATAAGGTTGAAGCTGCCCTCGAAGAGGGCGGAATTGAAGCTGCTAAAGAAGTATGCAGAAATACCAGGGGGCCGGTTGCAAGTATTTTCTACCAGGGACTCGATCGCTATGATGAAGGGATAGAAATGGCAGAAAAATCTGTAATCGCATATGGAAGTGTACAAATGGGCTTACTTGAGAAAAACCTTTCCTGGATTTCCCTGTTTATTGCCATTGCTCCTATGTTGGGATTTATGGGAACAGTAATTGGTATGATTTCAGCATTCGACCAGATCCAGATTGCTGGTAATGTATCTGCCTCACTGGTTGCCGGTGGTATTAAAATCGCTTTGATAACAACAGTATCTGGTCTGATTGTTGCAGTAATTCTTCAGATATTCTATAATTATATTTTATCTAAAATCGATGGTATTGTTAATTCCATGGAAGATTCTTCCATTTCGCTCATCGATATGCTGGTTAAATATAATGTTAAGAAATAAATTTGCATACTATGTCAGGTAAATACATAAAAATCATCAATTATATCCTTTATGCACTCCTGGGTATTTCCATAATTTTAGTCTTATTGTTTTATTTAGGAAACATTGTACCAGGAACTGGAGGAACAAGCATGGAAGAACCGGTTATTACCGAAACCTTGCTGAGATGGGCATATGTCATGGCTGTAGGAGCAGCAGGAATCACTGTTGGATTCTCCATTTTTAACATGATCATAAACCCTAAGGGTCTGAAACAAGGACTGTTTGTTTTGGTGGGTATTATTATTCTTTTCGGAGCCGCATACTTATTAGCTTCGGATGAATTGCTCTCCATCGAAACCTATGAAGGAACTCAAAACGAACCTATTACCCTGAAATGGACAGGAACAGGTTTGTACGCTACTTATATTTTAGCAGCAGGTGCGGTACTTTCAATCCTGTATTCTGAAATCTCTAAGTACTTTAAATAATTGTTTTGAAACCCCCATGCAAATAAGTGTGAGGGTTTAAACCATAATACTTATATACAAATGGCAAAGAGGGAATTAACACCAATTAATGCAGGGTCTATGGCAGACATTGCATTTCTCCTCTTGATTTTTTTCCTGGTTACAACTACCATGGATGTTGATACGGGACTGATGAGAGGATTACCCCCAATTCCGGATAAAGATATGCCCGAACCGGATGAGAAAATCAGAGAGAGAAATGTCTTTGTTGTTAAGATCAATAAATTTAACCAGCTTCTGGTTGAAAATAAACCTATGGATATTCACGATCTTCGTGCAAGTGCCAAGGAATTTATCGCAAATCCTGATGACAAGGATAACCTTCCTCAAAAAGATTTCAAGGAAATTGATTTCTTCGGGCGGGTATATGTTCCTAAGAACCCTATTATTTCTCTTCAGAATGACAGGGGTACCTCTTATGGAACTTACCTTTTGGTTCAAAATGAGCTGCTTGCTGCCAAAAATGAACTTAGAGATGCTATTTCCATTGAAAAGTTTGGAACCAATTATGATGATCTGGAGGAAGACAAAAAATTAGCTGTGAAAAAGTATTATACTTCTGTATTGTCTGAAGCTGAACCTAAAAATATTGGAGGAGGGAAATAATGTCAAAATTTAAAAAAGATGGGAAAAAAACCGTTGGAAACATTAATACTGCCTCTCTTCCTGATATTGTTTTTATGCTTCTTTTTTTCTTTATGACCACAACGGTAATGAGAGAAGTTGACCTGAAGGTTAAGATCCGTTTACCCAATGCAACAGAAGCAAAAACACTTGAAAAGAAAGATCTTGTTTCCTATATTTATATTGGTGAACCTGCCGGGCCTTTTCAAAAAATGTTTGGAACAGAACCAAGGATTCAACTCAATGATCAATTCAAAAATGTAGCTGACATTCAGGATTTCATTGCTCAGGAAAGAGATGCCATGAATGAAGCCGACCAGGCAAAAATGTCGGTATCTATGAAAGCAGATGAAAACACAAAGATGGGTATCATCTCCGATGTAAAACTGGCACTTCGGCGTGCAAGTGCCCTGAAGCTAAACTACGCATCTGTAAAAACAGATGAGCTTTAATAATTTTTTCATACACTATAGAAAAGCTGCCCCAAAAAGGCAGCTTTTTTTTTAAAATTTCCCTTTGAGATCGTAAATTTTTCTTTTATAATTATCGTATTTTTGATATCCCATCTATTTGACATTAACTCAACTAAACTCTACAATGATATCCTGCTTCTTCGTCTCTGATCTTCATGGAAAGATTGACCGATACAAAAAATTATTTAAGAGAATAGAAACTGAAAAGCCACAGGCAGTTTTTCTCGGAGGCGATCTCCTGCCATCAGCCCTGAAGTCTCTTACATCCGGGTTTGAGTCCAATGAAAATTTTATCAATGAGGTTTTAATCACCGGTTTTCTAAATCTTAAGAACACTCTGGGGCCTGGATTTCCACGTGTGTTTCTCATTCTTGGAAATGATGATGGAAAAGCTGAAGAGAGTATTTTCATTGAGGCTCAAAAAACAGGGATATGGGAATACATGCACAATAAGAAACTAAACTTTAAAGATCATTTAATTTATGGCTATTCCTATGTGCCTCCAACACCTTTTTTACTGAAAGACTGGGAACGCTATGATGTATCGAGGTATACAGATCCCGGGTGTGTACCACCGGAAGAAGGCTACCGGTCTGTTCAGGAAAAAAAAGACGATATTGTTTATTCAACCATACAAGAAGATCTTAACAAACTGGCAGGAAAAGATGATTTAAGCAAGGCTATTTTCCTTTTTCATACGCCCCCTTATAAAACCAATCTGGATCGTGCTGCCCTGGACGGGAAAATGATTGATCATGTTCCTCTGGATGTACATGTAGGAAGTATTGCCGTACAAAGGTTTCTGGAAACAAACAAGCCCCTTATAAGCCTCCATGGTCATGTCCATGAATCTGCAAGAATCACCGGATCCTGGAAAGATAAAATTGGAAGTACATTCTTATTTAGTGCTGCTCATGATGGCCCTGAGCTGGCTTTGGTCCGTTTTGACCTGGCCAGGCCAGAAGTCCACTCCAGGGAATTGATTTAAGTAAGCCAGGTCATTTGAGATAATTAAATGATTAATAGACTACTATAGGCCATTTTATTAATCCATTTCGTAAACCATGTCAGCATTTATTACTAAACCTCCTAAATATCATTTCATTGCACCAGAAACTTAAATTTACCTGCAATCTTTTTTCTTAATATCTGTTCCGGTAGGCAGCGGCCTGGCGGCATCTGTTATGGCACCAATTTTTACTGCATAACTTGTACGCTTTTTTATATCCTCATCTGTAACCAGATGGACATCCAGCAAACAATCTAATTTATAACCTGTACGGAAGTAATTTGTTTGACTCAGACTCTGACTCCAGCCTTCAAGCCAGGTTCTCAGATCCTTCTCCTTATCCTTTGTTCCCCTGAAATGGATCAGCAAATCTATATCACTACCGGGACCGGCTGTCGCATTTTTAGTACTTCCAAAAATATAAAAACCAACTACCCCAAAACGGGAAGGGTCAAGTCGTGCAGCAATATTTTCTGCAATTCGCAAACGCCAGCGCCAGTGAATATCATCCCTCTTCAAATCCTTAACCTGCATTTTAGTCATCCCTTCCGATTCCCCGGTATCTGAAGGAGGAGCAAGATGGGCAACTGCCTTTCCCTCATCTGCATTCATTAAAACATGCAATAATTTACCTTCGGTAGTGCTTGCAACATCAATTACTCTAATCACATCTGACAGTTGCACCATGTCAGGAATTAAGTCTCCGAATATGTTTTTTGATCCTAGCAGAAATTCTTCATTAAAAACAATATCATGATCATCCGGATACAATGGAAGATACCGGATATTTGCTTCAACAAGATCAAGAAAGAAATGAGTACCAAAAGAAAGTTCAGGAACATATTCCTTTTGCTTTCTGGCTATTTCTATTAACATGGAAGTATTGTTGATCTCCGAATAACCAACACTAACACCCAGTTTTATATCACCCCTGCTTCCCCACCTGCCTGGACCCATAAGTATAAATTGTCGCTTGGGTAAAATCTTATTCAGTCGTCCAACAGCTTTTCCAATAACTTTTAAATCATTATAATCTGATAACTCTGAATACTTCTGTGGATCAACATACACTACATGAGAAATATTTGGAACAATCCCATTGGGAATATATTTATTTCCTGTAAAAACCACCTCATTGGTTAATAATTTAGCAGGAATTGTTGCGGGCTTAGATTCTTCCCGGCAACTTTGTGAACGGCATTGTAAAAGATACAAATCCTTACCATCATGAGCAAACTCAATATCAACCGGATAAGCATATTCCCTCTCAAGCCCATTCAGAATAGCATGAATCCTTGACACAAAATCTGTTTGATTGATCAGACCATCAAATGTTACAACAAAATTATCTTTTTCAAAATCCGCTCCAAGCTTCCTGCTTGGCTGAATATGATTTTCGCTAAGTAAGGATAAAACCAAACTCAGAGACTGGAAATCTTTACCTGCTTCTTTAAGGAGATTATCTATTTTCACAGTCTCAAAGCTACCACTTTCCAGGTTTATTACATCTATATTTTTGGGGGAGTATCTGACAATTTCATCAAGGGTAACATTAACCTTTAGTCCGGGCTGACCGGGAGCAATCAATATTGGATAATCATTACTCAATCTGTCAACTGCCCTGGTCCCCAGGCCAGGCACCATACGAATTAAGCCATCCTCCTGCTTGAGACGGCTCGACCATCGAAATTCATTTCTACTGAAAGCCACACCTGCAAATGCCGGGAAAAAATATTTCCCTACTTTCGTCCCAACAACCTCCTGGATAAGTATTCCCATCTCCTCATGATAATCCAGCAGACCTCTTTCTGCACGATATTCAATAGGATCCGGACCGAAAGTAGAAGCATAAACTTCAGAAATTGCATCCATTAATTCCAGTAAACGGTCTTTTTTGCTTCCCTTGTTTGCAATAAACAAGCTTTTGTACTTTCCCGCGAATGCTGTTCCCAACCTATCTTCAAGTAAGCTTGAACTACGCACAATCAGGGGAACTTCTCCAAAATCATCTAAAGCAAGAGATAATCCTTTTACAATTTCAGGTGCAAAAGAGGAATTTTTAAATACATGTATAACATAGGGATATTCATTTCTCACCTGGTCAATGTCTTTGTATTTTTGTTCCAGGATATCCTCCAGATTGTTATGAATCATAAAACTCAGGATTCCATCAGAAGTTAAGTACCAGGTTTTGGGGATTTTAATATTGTTTAATAGCGGCTCCTGGTCTGCAGATTTATCAAGAATTTTTTTTGAGACAAAAAGTCCTGCACTTTTACCTCCCAGTTTTCCATGGCTCCCTACAGGAAAGATTACATGCTGAATTAAATTATAAAAATCCTCAATTCCAACAAACTTCTTTGCAACATGAATAAATCCTTGCTGATCACTGAGAATTCTCCGGATAAGTGCCACCCGGAAGTTCTTTTCTCTTGGTGTGGAAAGTTCCAGTCCCTGTGGTGCAAGGTGGTGAAATCGCTCAATGGCTCCACTTATCTCAATCAAAGATGAACCTGTATTCTCCAGTACATTGGATAGGAAGCCCGACCTGTCCTGCTTCATCCATTTATGAATATTGTCCAGAATATCTTTGCTGCTGAGGTGTTTCCCCGCAACCTCAAAAATATCTTCGCTTATTCCCAATAAATCAGTTGCAGGTATTCTTTGATATGGTTTATTATCACCTCTGAATAATTCCTCCTTGTCTTTATAAACCGGGCTAAAGTGCTCAAAAAGTCCCTCCGCCTCTTTTATTCCGCTCCAACCAAGATAGTTAACCATCTTACGTGAAATACGCACAAGCAATTTAGGATCTGTTCGTTTCAACATTTCCAGAACAATCCACCATTCTGATTTTTGTTCCTTTTGAAACTGGGTTTCCTTTTCAAATACCAATTTTAATCGTTCATAAAAAAAGTAAGATCCAATCTGTTCGGCAATGCTGTCTATCAATTTTCTTTCTTCTTTCAGAAAAGGACCTTCATCTACCGATGGCCTTTCACTCATATAAAAAACATCTACTTCACCTATTTTTTCATCCTGAACGCGGATGTCTGAATTCAAGCACCATTGTGATTCTTCAAAACCTTCTGAATGGTACTCCTTGTCCCTGATAATGATCCTGGACCGGCAAATTTCGGAATATTGCCATCCCGGAGCAATGGCTTTAATAATTCCCTGAAATATATCTTCCTGGCTCAGTTCCCTGGAATGCAAAAGTTCCTGAACCTTATACAGGCAATTTAATTCTTTGGCTCTTTCTTTCAGGTCATCAATTAACCTTTTTACATAATTATCCTTTCCCATGGCTTTAAGGATTTGATTTATTAATCACACCCCTGCCTGAACGACCATCCACCTTAATATGGAGCGGGCTTGCGAGTCTAATATGTTTTATGTACTTGCCTTCTTCAATAAGATTTTGTTCCGCCAGCCAATCCCAGTCAATCCCATAAATACTGGCAAACGGAATGGAGAAATAATGAACTTTGAAACCTGTTACATTATGAAAAAAATGTGAACCCTGGCTCATTTCAACAAAGACATTCTCCATGGTTGCTTCAATTATCACTTTAGCACCTGACACCTGACCCCAGTTCACAGGAATACCTGCTGTGGGATCAGAAGTCCCCCACCTGCCAAAACCAATTAAAAGGTATGCTTTTTTTTCTTCTAGCAGCTTACTATTAACAGATCCAATTTCTGCTGCTATTTCCCTGGAAAACCGCGTTTGAAATGCTTCAGGATCTGTAAAAACAATATCTGATATTGAATCAATTACTCCATTTCCCAATACTTTTTCTGAGGCTGCAAGAATATTTTCTCCTGTAAGTTCCTCTATCGACAGGTTAACTTCTTCGGAAGAAACCACCATTGGACGAACCTGTAAAAATCCAAACCTATAAGGATGTTCACCCTGGTTTGCAAGGGTAACTGCAAATTCTATTTCCACAGGGGCCCCAACAGCTTCTTCACAATTTTTCAATAATTTCTTTGTTAGATCATTTAATAAAATAGTATCCAGGGTCAATATTGGAGAAAAAGTGAGTATGCGTGGTCCTTTGCCACTAATCCCGGGCCATATGCGGTCTGAAGAAACATCATAAGTTGATACCAGGTGCTTCAGGCTTCCATCAGATTCTGCATCGGGGAGAAAGGCTTCTACAAGATATTCAGTTTCCTGAATTGGATTGTATTCAGGGAGTTTACCCATATTAATTGACCAGAAGCTGATTTGGGTTTGCTTTAGCATATCAGCGGTTGACTTAAAGGGAGGGTTTATTCTGGGATAGGAAGGCGAATAAGCCCAGGAAATACTTCCATCAACAATTGTCTTTCCCATTCCAAGTGCCAGGTTTACTACACCTTCTTCAGGGGTTGCATGTCCTACCGGATAAAAATTATAGGAACGGGCAACGCCTGAAACTTCAGGATAGAATCTCTCATTGTACCGATCTCCAACCACCTCCTGGATAATAACTGCCATTTTCTCATCTTCTGTTTTGTACCTGGTTGCTTTCATATATTCCCTGGCAGCCTTAAAATAAGTAGAGGCATATACAAACTTTATCGCCTCAGTAAGTTTGCGAAAACGGGTGTCAATGTCATGCTGATTATTAGGTGTCATTTTAGTGCCATAAATACCAGCAAACGGCTCGTACATAGCATCTTCCAGCATGCTGGATGAACGTATAGCAAGGGGCTGCTTAATATTTGAAATCAGTGTGCGCAAATCACCAAGGATCTCAAAAGGAAGATCAGCCTTCTGAAAAGCCAGGCCAATTCTTTCATCCGAAGCATCTGAAAAGGCTATCTCTGAGAGCTTGTTCTGCTCCATGAAAGAATCAAAAATATCAGTTCGCAATACAATCATCCTGGGAATATTGATCTCAAAGCCTGGAAATTCCTCTGCCTGGATATTATCCAGAATTTTATCAATAAATGTTAAACCTTGAGCTTTACCTCCCAGAGAACCTGAACCAATATAACTGATTGGGTTTCCCGATTCAAAAAAATTTCTGTTAAACCTGGCTAATTCCCGGCCTTCCATATGTTTGTAATTAATTTTCGTTCACAAAGTAGTCCTGTTGAGTGTAGGCGTCAAGCTAAAGCAACTTTTCCTCTGGTTTACAATCTCTTTCTACATTGTATGTAGTAATAAGCTGTTACAATCCTAAAATAACAATCCAAATTTTTTGTGTTTTCTTGGTGTCTTGGAGTCTTTGTGGCTACTCTTCTTTTTTGCCACCAAGTCACCAAGGCTCCAAGTTTCACCAAGTAAGATGTTGTTAGGTTTTTATAAATCCTATTATATCGTTTAAAGCTACCTATTGAATCAGTTACAGACAAATATTTTCTCAAGTCGACGTGTATGTCCCCAGGGATGAGCGGGGGGAAACTGCTGACAAGGTAGGCAGGTATTAACCTGTTAGATTCCCCATCTGCAATTTTCATTAAACCCAGCCCCGGTCATGGCAAGCCATGGCAACCTTGTCAACGGAAATAACATAGGCTGCATCTCTCATATTCAATTGATTTGAGCGGGCAAAATCACTCACAGAAGCATAGGCAGAGGTCATCTTTACATCCAGCTTTCCCAGAACTTCATCTTTTTCCCAGAAATAATTCATGTTGCTCTGAACCTGCTCAAAATAACTACAAATAACACCTCCTGCATTGGCAAGAAAATCGGGAATGATTAACAAGTTTTTTTTATCAAGAATTTTATCTGCATCCGGTGTTGTCGGGCCATTGGCTCCTTCGGCAATTATCTTAACCCTTTTATGGACGTTCGCAGCATTGTCAAGGGTAATTTGGTTTTCTAATGCTGCCGGGACCAGGATATCCACCTCTTGCTCCAGCCACTCTTCACCTTTCAATACTTCGTATCCCAGATCCTGAGCTTTTAATTTTTCAATGCCACCAAAAACATCTCTAATTGAATTTAGTTCTTCCAGCTTAATTCCATCTTTCTTTTTAAAGGAATAACTTTTTTGTTCTTCATTATCCCAGGAAGACACACATATTACCTTGCCTCCCATCTTATGATACAGCTCAATTGCATACCTGGCAACATTTCCAAAACCCTGGACACTGGCAATCGTATTTCCGCAACTGATATCCAGCTCGTTCAACGCTTCACGCACTGTGATCATAGTTCCATAACCGGTAGATTCTTTTCTTCCGAGTGATCCACCAAGCCCCACGGGTTTTCCAGTAATAAATCCAGGATAATGGCCTCCCATAATAGTTTCATATTCATCCAGCATCCACAACATATGTTGAGCATTGGTCATAACATCCGGTGCCGGAATATCTACATTGGGGCCAACATTCCGCACTACCTGTCTCACCCATCCCCGGCATAATTGCTCTTGTTCAGAAGAGCTCAGGTGATGTGGATCGCAAATCACTCCACCTTTCCCCCCACCAAGGGGAATATCTACAACAGCAGTTTTCCATGTCATCCACATAGATAATGCCCTCACAGTATCAATGGTTTCAAGTGGATGAAAACGAACACCTCCTTTGGCAGGTCCCCGGGCAACATTGTGCTGGATCCTGAATCCCCGAAAAATCTTTTTTCCACCATTATCCATCCTCACCGGAATATTAAAATGGTATTCCCGCATTGGAGTCCTTAACAACTCCCGTGTTGTTTCATCCAGTTCGAGTAAATCTGCTGCATGATCAAATTGCTGTTGTGCAGTAGTGAAGGGATTATAGCTTTTATCTTCCATGAAATAAGTGATTTGCAGTTTAAATCATTAATAAAATGCAAGATATAAATTTAGTCAAATTCAGGAAATTCTGTCTCCTAAAATGTTTAATAACATATTAAATTTTTGCAGTTTTTTTTTAGGGTTTTTGGCCATACAACTTAGCTCTAAACCCCATTTCATGAACTCTTTTAAAAATTATTCCCAATTGAACTATACAAATCACCAGTCCAAAACAAAGATTTGTTAAAAGTCCATACTCCTGTTTGTTTTGGAAAGGGATTTTAACTATTAATAAGTTTTCAGGAAAAATTAGCCGCTCAGCCCAAACCCCCAGGGAATAAAAAATGAGGGCAAGGCTAATCAGAATGGTAGATGCTATTATAAGGTTTGACATAATACTATATCAGACTCTGCTGCTGCTCAAATTTGCTTATCGACCCGGGAAACATTTAACGAATATTTTCTGAACTGTTTGCAAGTTGAATCAGGGCAATAAGCATCATCTGAGCCAGATCTTCCATGATTTCTGGCTTGATGATATCGATATTATCCCAGGGAACGTGATAATAGTTCTGTGAACCATAAGTGTAGAAACTCAGGCTGGGGACCCCCGCTGACAAGAAACGTGCTGCATCCAGTCTCGGACGGCCCAGGTTGGAAAAAGAATTTGGACGCATTTCCCTGTGAATATAATTTAGGTTTGCTTCTTCGAATGCTTTGTATAACAGAGGATAATCCTTCCCTGCAGTAATCCCTACTTTGTCTCCAATACCAACCCCATCCATATTCAGCAATACCGTTTTTTCCAGGGGGTATGCCGGATTTTCAAGGTAAGTTTTGGCCCCGATAATTGCTTGTTCTTCTGCACCAAAAGCAATAAACAAAACAGACCTTTTCAGTTCTATATTATGATCCCTAAGAGTTTTGGCAACAGTCATCATTACCGAAACAGCCGAAGCATTATCATTAGCTCCCGGAATAATCTCATAACACCGACCCATATGATCAAGATGAGCCCCAACAATGATTAGTTCTTTACTCATTTCCGGATCATATCCTGGCAACAACCCAAGAATATTCATTCCCCTTCCATCCGGAATATGGGTAGTTGACATTTTAATACTTACTTTTTTACCAATATTAAATGACCGGGGTTTCAATTCTTTTTGAATCTCCTTGACAATTTGCTTGTGATTTTTCCCTGTACCCATAAAAAGATCCCTTACAACCGAATCACCCACATGTACATAGATAAAATTCTTATCCCAGGCATTATTCGGATTGGCAATAGGCCCATAATTATATAACATCCCAATTGCCCCATGCTTCACTGCATTGTGCAACTTGTACTGGTGAAATGAATATTCAAACCAGGGATTGAATATTTCAGCACCGGCCGGGGGAGAAACCGGGGTTTCTCTTTCCATTAAAATTATTTTTCCTTTCACATCCATTCCTTTATAGTCATCATAGCCCAATTCAGGGGCACTAATGCCATAACCAACATAAACTACCTCAGCAGTAATTTCTCCATTAGCAGAAGTAGATCCGGGCATAAATTCAGTAATATATTCATAATGTTTTTGAATTGATGCTCCCTTTCCTGTTGGCACATGAAGGCTTACTGCACAATCCTGATGGATCAGCGTGTGGGGGATATCAAACCATTGATACCAGGAATTATCATCTCCCCCGGCTTGCAGTCCTATTTCTTCAAAAAAACCGGCGAGCCATTCTGCAACTTCTTTATATTCTTCGGTACCGGTAAGTCTGCCTGCGTATTTGTCATCGCAAATTTCTGTCAGATAATCCATGATTTCATGACTGGAAATAGAGTGTACTGCTTCTAAAAGTTCTTTTTCACTTATCTCCTGGGCCATCAAGCCCATGCTGCTTAGTGAGATAAATAATATAAAAAATAGTCTTTTCATGCCTGCTAATTTTGGTGAAGAAAATAAAAGCTTAAAGATATAAAATGCCCTGATAATAATTGCTGTGCAAAGCTTATGTCATTTTGAAGAACCGGAAAAGTCAATCTCCTGAAATAAATAAAACTTTGCCTATTTATAAGATTTTTCCAAAACAGTTAATTAAAAAGGCTACATTTATTGTTCAGCCACTTTTTGAACCTGACTTATGATTTTCTAATTGAAACCGGATCCCATATGATGATATTAACACGAGCTGATGAAATAAACAATATAATCTTATCGATAATACAAGATGAACCTAAAGGATTATTTAAAGAATATCAGTGACTATTTTTCTCCGGTAATAATTGGAGAAGTAAATGATGTGTATGTAAAAGTTGCAAAAATCAAAGGAGACAAAGTTCCCTGGCACAATCATGAGAAAGAGGATGAATTATTTTATATAATCGAAGGGAGTCTGTTATTTGAGATTGAAGGGAAAGACAGTTTTGTTATGAATAAAGGAGACATTTTTATTGTAAAAAAGGGGATTAATCATCGGGTTTCCTCTGCTGAAGAATGCAAAATTATGCTGATAGAAAATAAAACAACTGCCCATACTGGTGATGTTCAGTCTGAAATTACAAAATCTATCAAACAGCAATTAAATTAATTAAAAGATAAGGATTAAAAATGAGAAAAGTAGCAGTTTTAGGTGCAGGTTATGTGGTAAAACCAATGATTGATTATTTTATTGATATTTGTAAATATGAAGTTATTGTTGCAACACGAACCGTTTCAAAAGCAGAGAAAATAATTTCAGGAAGGCCGCTTGGCATTGCAATTAGCTGGACAGTTGATCAGATTGATGCTTTGGAAAAGATAATCACGGAAGTTGATATTGTTATAGTAATGATACCCAGATCTGGCCATTCAGCAGTCGCTGAACTGTGTTTGAAGCATAAAACCCCCATGATAACAACAGACTTTAAGCATCCTGGAATTGAATGCTTTGATGAAGAAGCAATAAAACAAAATACTCTTATTCTTACTGAACTTGGTGAAGATCCGGGGCTCGACAACATGGGCCTGAAACAAATGATTGATGAAGTGCATTCGAAAAAAGGGAAAATCACAAAAATTGATTCCTATGGTACGGGTTTGCCTTCGTTTGAGCATAATCGTAACCCCTGGGCTTATAAATTCTCATGGGATCCAAATGGCCTTATGCGCTCAGCAGTATCACCTGCTACCTACCAGGTAGATGGAAAAGTAATTGAAGCGTCTGCAAAGTTTGAGCATCATAGATTAGTCGATATTCATGGAATCGGGACATTTGAGACTTACCCCAGTAGCGACAGTACCCGCTATCTGAAAGAATTTGGATTAGATAAAAACATTTCCATCTACAAAGGTTTGTTACGGTATATTGGTTATTGCAACACGATGATATATCTCTTGAAAATAAAACTGATTGAAAATACACAGGAAAGGAATTTTGAAAACACAACATATAGACAATTTGTTGCAGACCTGATTGGCTCTTCCTCCACAGAAGATGTAAAAAGTAAATTTGCCAAATCATTAAATTTAAAGCTAAATGATGATTTTATTAAAAAATTAGACTGGCTAGGTTTGTTTGATAATGTTCAGATTTCGATAAATAGTGGTACAAATTCGAATCTTCTTGTGGATCTGATGCTGAAAAAAATGGCATACGAGCCTCATGAAAAAGATATGATAATCGTTCACAACGAAATGATTGTTGAATTTCCAGACAGAAAAGAAAAACAAATTTCAAGTATGATGAATGAGGGTATTCCTAATGGCGATTCTGCCATGTCAAGAGCGGTTTCTTTACCACCGGCTATTGCTGCAAAACTAATTCTGGAAGGAAAAATTACAGGAAAAGGAGTATGTATACCATCAACAAAAGAAATGTACCAGCCTATTTTAGCAGAAATGGAAACTTTTGGCTTTTCATTTAATAAGGAGACTATTATTCTATAAGATCGAAATTGCAATAATACTGACTAATAGAATTCACATCATTTTTGTTTCCTCTTTGGGTCCGGAGGCATTATTTTCTCAGCTTTTCGTAATTAATTGAGATTTTAGGTAATTACCACGATTAAAATACGACCTTTGCGGCTTAATTGAAAAATAATATATGAACTCTTTTGCAGATATTGAACTGAATGATAGAATATTAGATGCAGTTCGTGAACTCGGCTTTGAAAAACCAACTCCTATTCAGGCTAAAACTATTCCTCATTTATTGTCTTCCGATCAGGATCTGATTGCTTCTGCCCAAACAGGGACGGGAAAAACAGCCGCTTTTGGATTACCTTCTATACAATTAACCAACGTTAATGACAGACGGACACAAACCCTTATACTTTGCCCGACAAGGGAACTCTGTATACAAATTACCAAAGACCTCACGGCATATTCGAAAAACATAAAGGGGCTCAGTACTGTAGCAATTTATGGCGGTGCCAGCATGGATACACAAATTAGAGCTTTGAAAAAAGGAGCTCAAATTGTAGTGGGTACCCCGGGCCGAACAAAAGATATGATAAAACGCAGGAAATTACTGCTTGGAGCTGTGAAACGTATCGTACTTGATGAAGCAGATGAGATGCTCTCCATGGGATTTAAGGAGGATCTGAATGCAATTTTAACCCAGATTCCTGATAAGAGACAAACCTTACTCTTTTCTGCAACAATGTCTAAGGAAATTATTGCCATCACTAAAAAATACATGAATAATCCTGTTGAAATTTCAGCTACACAGGTGAATACAGTTGCTGAAAATGTGAGCCATTCATATTATATGGTTAATGCCAAAGACAGGTACGAGGTGCTTAAAAGAATAGCAGATATAAATCCCAATATTTATGGAATTGTATTTTGTCGTACCCGACGGGAAACCAAGGAAACTGCAAATAAACTGATGCAGGATGGCTATAATGCCGATGCCTTACATGGCGATCTGTCACAAGCACAGCGCGATGAGGTGATGGGCAGGTTCAGAACACGCCAGTTGCAATTATTAGTTGCCACCGATGTGGCCGCACGAGGATTAGACGTCACCAACCTTACACACATCATCAATTATAATTTACCTGACGATGCTGAAATATATATCCACAGGAGCGGAAGAACCGGCAGGGCAGGGAAAAGCGGAATTTCTATTGCAATAGTTCATACCCGGGAAACCAGGAAGCTCAAGGAAATTGAGAAAAAATTCAGAATCGTATTTTCTAAAGAACTTGTACCCAGCGGTAAAGACATTTGCACAAAACAACTCTATACCCTCATCGATAAAATAGAAAAAGTAAAGGTCGATGACAAACAAATCGAGCCATTTATGCCGGTCATTTACGAAAAACTGGAGTGGCTAAGCAGGGAAGATCTGATCAAACATTTTGTTTCTGCTGAATTTAACAGATTTTTAGATTACTATAAAAATGCGAGAGACCTAAATGCCTCAGATAAGCAGGGGGGTAAAAAAGATAAAAGAGGCAGGGATCATAGAAGAGATAACCAGTTTTCAAGGCTCTTTATCAATGTAGGTAGTAAAAACAATCTAAATCCAATACGTTTAATCGGCCTGATTAACGAAGGCTTAGACTCTGGAGATGTGGAAATTGGGAGGATTGAAATCTTAAAAAAATTCTCTTTCTTCGAAATTGAAAATAGGGTTGAAACGAAACTTATAAATGCCTTGAAAGGCCAGGCTTTTGAAGGTGTGCCACTGGCGGTGGAGGTTTCAAAAGAAAAGCCACAGGGTGCCACACCTACAAAAGACTGGTCAGGAAAGCAAAAAGGCTACAGGGGTAATAGGGATGGTAAAAGGAGCGACAGAAAAAAGCGTGGTGGTGGAGACCGGCGAAAACGCAAACAATGGTAATTTAACAAGAAGTAACTTTATTCTCAGAAAGAAACCCAGGTTAAGGGTTCTAATGCTTTCTCCAGGCATACTATTTGTATTCCATCTAAATTATATTAAATTTACCACCGATTTTGAAAAATTAACCATTAAGAAAACCCACTTTAAATTAACTAACTATTTTATTATGAGAAAATTGATCCTTTTATTTGTATTTGCTTTTGCTGCTATGTTGATTAGCAACAAGGCTGAAGCTCAATCTAACTGGGAAGCTGGTGTTCGCTTTGGCGACAAGTTCTCTATTGATGCCACAATCCCTTTTAAAGCCCCTAGAATTCACGCTGCAGCTTATATTGATAATGGCTTTGCTCTGGGTGGATACTTTGATTGGATGTTCTCACTTGACGGAAGTCCAACAGGACTAAAATTTTATCCGGGAGTAGGACCTGAATTTTATTTTAATAATGGTTTTGATTTTGGTATAGCAGGTGATTTTGGTGTGGAATATTCATTCGATTTCCCACTTACCCTTGCTTTCGATTGGAGACCTGGATTTATGCTTACCAATAGTTTCAATTTCTATTCACATAACTGGGGAATTAGTGCTCGCTTCAGATTTGGAGAAGGTGTAACCTTCACTAAAGACTAATATCTTTCACACATAAAAAAATTAATGAGGGTGCTGTAAAGCACCCTTTTTTTATGCCTTATAAAATAACCGGCCAATTAGTATTGCAATTATTTTATGATCTGTAGGAGGATTATTTATCCTTACATAAATTATCAGGACTCATTAACTCAGCCTCTGTCTCTGTTTACCTTATGGCGAGCCAATATAAAAGGAAAACCCGATTATGCCGGTCTCATTTTTTCTCTTACCATTCAAGATATCTGGTCTAATGGAATAAATCTGGCATGTTTATTGTCTTATTAGAAGTATGCCTTACTTCAAAAAAAACAGCTACAATTGATGCTTATAGTCATATGCGATATTAGTGTAACAGCTTTTCGAATTTAAGTTGTTATAAGAAAATTATTATTTGCCAAAGTGAAGACAAAACCGATAAAAACTTTCGCATTCCATTTAGTTATCAAACATATTGTTTAGGAGAAACTTGTTCACAACATAATGAAGTCGGCAACTGAATGAAAGTTTATTAATAGTGCTGGATTATATATAAAACATCCTAAAGTAACCCATTAATGACCAAGCCCGGGATTAAACTTACACTTCTACTACTGGCAAGCATACTTATACTGCAATATAAGGGATTATGCCAGGGAACTAATTCCCAGCTTTCCAAACCAGTAACCGGATTTTTAGACCCGGTATACGGTGTTGACCAAAGATTGATTAGTGGCACCTTTTATTATGGACCCCCGAGAGGTTCAATTAGCGGTTCCGCTTACTTTATTGATGAATCGTGGAAAAAAGGAACTGTTACTATCGGTAAGCTTAGTTATCATGATCTTGATCTGAAGTATGATATAGAGAAGAACAAGATTGTACTGAAGTTTGCAAATATCCAGGGCGCTGTTTGGCAAATCTCTCTAAAAAAAGATAATATCAACAACTTTGTGATGAATGGCAGGCTCTTTGTTCCATTCCCCGGATCCAATAAATATGATACAGCAAAATTTTGTGAGGTGATTGTGTCCGGTGAAATAAATTATATCATCCTGAAATCCAAATTTTTAACGATATTAAAAGGAGGTATAACCGATTATGAATACAAAGAGTATATCAAGCAGTTTCTATATATAAACAATCAGTTAATTCCATTCAGATCACGGCGTGTTATATACCATTTATATCCTGAGCATAAACAGGAACTGAAGAGATATCTGCGTTCACAAAGACTGTACCCAATGAAAAACAGGATCAGGGACAGGGAGGCCATGATAAAATATTGCAACCAATTAATCTCAGACCAAAATTGAAAAAGTTGTTCCTGATATCACTCTCTCTTTTCTTTCTGCTTCCAGTTACCTGGTCGCAGGAAAGATCATATAATATAATTTCGGGAACCTACAATAATCTGCCATTCGGTGAATTTGCAAAACAGCTTAAGGAACAATATAATATCACAATTTATTACAAGCCTGAATGGGTTGAGAATGTAACAGTTACAGCAAGCGGAGACTCTATCCACCTTGCAACACTCCTCGACCATCTGTTAAAATCAAAGGGAGTATATTTTTTTGAAAAAGAAAACGGACAAATATTTATTACAGGTAAGCAAAAAATAGATGATTCTGCATTAAGGGTGCTAATTGAAAAGAGTGAGGAGCCGGATTCCACTATTTTAAATGATAATAGAATTACAAGCTTAATATCGTACGATAAAAGGGTGAACAGGGTAAGGATTGGAAAAGTTGATGAAAGAGAGGCAAGTGGAAACTCACTTTTATCAGGCAGGGTAACATCTTTATCATCAGGAGAACCGGTAATCGGAGCAACTCTTTATGTTGAAGGCACAACGAATGGTGCAGTAACCAACTCCGAAGGATTCTATGTTTTACATGTTGGTGCCGGATCTTCCATAACATTGAATGTATCGTGCCTCGGTATGGAAAAGAAAACCTACTTTGTGCATATAAACAGCAGTGGTATTCTGAATATTGAAATGCCGGAAATGCTGATCGATATCCAGGAGGTGGTTGTGCGTTCAGGGAAACATGAAAATGTAAGGGGAATGCAAATGGGCTTCCAAAGAATCGCAATGAAGGAGATAAAAACCATCCCTGTTGTAATGGGTGAACGAGACATACTTAAAGTTGCCAGTATGTTACCGGGAGTTCAGACAGTTGGTGAAGGGGCATCGGGGTTTAACGTAAGAGGTTCTTCAACCGACCAGAACCTGTTTCTTCTGAATGAAATTCCAATATTTAACACCGGACACCTATTTGGATTTTTCTCTGCCTTCAATCCTGATATGGTTAGCGACTTCAATCTTTATAAAAGTAATTTTCCGGCTGAATACGGAGGTAGGCTGGCCTCTGTTTTTGAAATATCTACCCGGAAAGGCAATAAGAAAAAATTCGGGGCCAGGGGAAGCATAAGTCCGATCACTGGCTCATTATTAGTTGAAACTCCTATTATAAAAGATAAGGTATCTGTGATTATTGGTGGGAGATCAACCTACTCCGATTGGATATTGAACAAGATTGAAGACAAGGATATCCAAAATAGTGATGCTTCATTTTATGATTTGATGTCAGGAATACACATTCTCCCTGATGAGAGAAGCTCTCTACAGATATTTGGCTATTACAGCAAAGATAAATTTAGTCTGGCCGGTACCAATGATTACAGGTACGAGAATCGTGGTGGCTCCATCATGTACAGCAGACAACTGAATGAAAAATGGAAACTTGATTTTGCAGGGGTTATTAGTCAATACAGGAATTACCAGGCAAACAGGGATGTTGTTACCAGTTCTTACGAACATGAATTTTTAGTTAATAACAAAGAGCTTAAGGTCAAAATGACCGGATTCCAGTTTATCAATCATAAAATATCCTATGGTGGTAATTTTATTATTCACAATCTTGATCATGGAACATACAGTCCCCTGGGGGATGAATCATTGATATCAGTGAATGATTTTGGCAAAGAGAAAGGAATAGAGTATGCAATTTTTCTGTCAGATGAATACAAAATAACAGACAATCTTACATTTTATGGCGGACTGAGGTACAGCTCATTTAACTATCTTGGACCCAAAGAATTATATACATATGCAGATGGTTTACCCAGGGAGTTAGGCAACATTACTGATACAACCAGTTATGCAAAAGGTAAGAGTATTGTAAACTATAATGGTCCGGAATACAGGATGTCGATTAATTATAAGCTCTATTCTGATCTTTCCCTGAAAATGAGCTTTACAAGGATGAGGCAATACCTCTTTATGCTCTCAAATACAGTAGCCATATCTCCTACTGACAGGTGGAAGCTGGTTGATCCTTATATTAGTCCACCGATTGCCGACCAGCTTAGTTTTGGAGTATATAAGAATGTTAACAATTGGGCACTTGAAACATCTGCCGAGTTTTATTATAAGAAAACCAGGGATATTGTAGAGTATAAGGATGGTGCAGACCTGACCAAAAATCCATACTTTGAGACTTTAATACTACAGGGACATCAAAATTCATGGGGAGCAGAGTTCCTTGTTAAACGTAATGCAGGAAGATTTACAGGATGGTTGAGCTATACCTATTCCCGGTCGCTCATCACGGTAGACAGTAAAGATTCCTGGGATCAGATAAATAACGGCATTACATATGCATCAAATTATGATAAGCCACATTCGCTGAACTTTGTTGGAAATTTCAGGTTTTCAAGGCGAATTAGTCTTGCTTCAAACCTGGTTTACAGTACGGGCCGGCCAATCACATTTCCCACTGGAATTTTTTATATCAGCGGTATTGAAGGTATTAGCTATTCTAACAGGAATGAGTTCAGGATACCGGATTATTTCAGGGTCGATGTATCAATTAACCTCGAAGGCAACCTGCTAAAAAGAAAACTGGCACATGGTTCCTGGATGTTTGCTGTATATAACATAACCGGAAGAAAAAATGCTTACTCAATATATTTTAAAAATGAAGATGGCAGGATAAATGGCTATAAACAATCTATTTACGGTGTCCCAATTTTTACAATTAGTTACAACTTTAAACTGGGTAATTATGCGGTTGAGTAACATGATCATAACAGTTTTGTTATCAGGGATTATTGCATCATCATGCATTGAGCCCTTCACACC
>SDBS01001052.1_pt1 | contig 27917 bp, 23 predicted proteins | sample 2277091 | NCBI WGS metagenome assembly SDBS01 (sample SAMN10404972, study PRJNA504765) | marine sediment metagenome | isolation source: marine sediment core GS10_PC15, 163 cmbsf | place: Arctic Ocean: Southern Knipovich Ridge | collected 2010
TGCAATGAATATGGCTTCAAGACCGCCTAATATTGCAATTGATGCTATCACGCATTTTTGGAATTTTCCACACACCAGAACTCGATTACAGGAATTACAGCTCCCAATACGCTGCATCAATTCTTTTAATAGCCCCGTAGATGTTGAGGCAGGTAGGCGGTATACACCATCTTTAAAGGTGAAACTCATGGAAAATGTGGGGCATTTTGTTATGTTGGAAGACCCTGAGACCTTTAACCATCTGCTTGAAAATTTTATAAAAGATTTAGTTTAAAAATTTATTAATCCATGCGAGAGGGGATTAAAAGTCCTTTTGAAATATGAAAAAATCTTTAATAAGGAAAAAAGTGATAATAAATCAAAAACCAGTAAATGAGGGATTTAACGATGAATAATAAATCAAAAACAGGAAAAATTGAAGTACCCAACGCCTCACTCGGGTATCGAATTGAAGGTGAAGGTCGATGAGTTCCCGAAAACATGATTTATTCCAGAGATTACGCAATGAATGGTTGAATATTTTACAGCTACTTAACGAAATTAAAAATCCAAAAAAAGAATATGATCCCATTGGAAATTGGACAACATTCGACATGTTATCCCATTTAGCGGGGTGGGCCGTATGGAGAATGAACGCAATGAAAGAATTACTATAATGAGGTCTTGTAATTCATTTTCTTTAAATAAATCTAAAAATAATTTCTCGGTATGAAAATCAGTAGAATTCATTCAATTTATTTCTCGTAATTCCATGGAGGTTTAACTATATAAATTAAAGCATGTTCAAGATTTCTTATTTCTTCTTTATTTTCCATAGGATAATAATAATATTCGAGAAAAAATATATGTTTTTAAAGATCAAATGAATATTAAGATCGAATCGCGTTATAAAAATGAAAATTGAAAATCGTTGTTATAAAAATGAAAATTGCCATCGGAATAATTCTCAGGAGGAAAATTTTATTGAACAACGATTTCATAACAGCCTTCCTGTTGCAAATAATCTTGCGGTTCAGAAAGGTTCGGTTCTGTTAACACGGAAATTTGCCTTAGTTCCTGATGTTTATAACCTTGATGACCAAAACAAAATCTATTCTACGATGACCGACATGTTCGTAAAAATTACTTCACTTAAAAATCTCTACATTAAGAAACTCATCGAACATGCGAAAGCGGGACATCTTGACGATTTTAAAGGCTCCTCAATGATAAATGCTAGGCGTGTATATGATTCTCTTAACTTTACTAAATTTGATGGATTGCCATTTTCAAAGGAAGGAAATAAACAATTTAATTTGAAAGAACGGGTAAAACAATGTGCAAATTTCGAAGCCTATATTATTGTACGGAATTGGCTCATCCGAAATGAGAATTTAACTAAAATTATAGACTTTTTAATCTCTAAGTTTGAAAATGATAATAGATTTGCTCTGACATTTTTAGCTGGAAAACGCTTTAGTTCAAATGAAATAAAAGATATTCGAAATATGTTGGGAAAAAATTGTTTTGGACAACGACAACCACTCAGCACTTATTATCTTAACAACCATATCTACCAAATTAGAAATGTATCTAACGGGTTTACAAAGAGAAAAAAAAAGAAGGTTATTTCAGTTCACCAGAGAGATTTACTTCAGTATCTTTTAGGGTTGTATTTTAGGAAATGTAAATCACTTACAACACGATTAGCTCAACGGATACTAGCTCTTAGGAATAGAAAAAGCAATCTAACAACCCAAAAATCAATTAAACGAATTGAAAGTTCCATTCGGTTTACAGAAAAAAAATTGAGCTATTTTATTACACCATTTTACTTCGCAACCAAAAAACAGTTTATTCATGAACGAGATATGCAAATTGATTGTATAAAAGCTCAAGTTTTACAAGAAATCAATGCCTATACTTTAAAAGACTTATATCAACTAATAGAGGTTATTTTTAACGATGAAATTGAAACTTACTTTCATTCGGATAACCAATACGTCATGAAAAGTATTTTTAAGCCAAAATTTCCTTCAATAAGGATTCTCGACATCAGTTTTGATTCGTTAATGGAATATATAGAAACTAAACTTCGCTATAAAATCCGTGAAAATGTAAAAGAATTTTTTATAAATGAAAATGTAAAAACGTTGTTTATAAAAGGATTCGAATACATAAAAGAAAATTTTTATGATGGAATTTCGAGACCGCAAGTTTCACGATTTTCACTCAATTTAATAATGTTTGAGACGTTTCGAGACGAGTATGATAATCTAAAATTTAAATTAGGATTTATTAAGAATAAGTTCATTCCGTTTAAAATAACAGATAAAAGAAATAGATTAAAGCAATTTATGGCAAAATTTACACCTGCTAATCCCACAATTACGTTCAAACACCGCAAATTGTTGCTAAACTTACCCTTTGAAAAGAAAAAAGGGAATTCAAAACCGTTTCAAGAAAATAAGTTCAATAATAGTTCGAATCTTGAAATGGGAGTAGATTTAAATTTAGCTGAACATCCTGCGGTGCTTAGCATACGGGATATGGAATTAAACCGAGAAGTAGCACGTTATTTTATCAATTGGAATGCTCTAATGAATGGGAAGCTCGTGCAGGAATTTACAACGAACGCGGATGGTAAGTTTGTATTAAAAAGGCATTTAACATGGCAGTATCATTCCCGACAAGAGAAAATTACAAATATCAAGCTGAGATTAATAAACTTACGGAGTCAGATTCGGATACTTCAGCGAAAAAAAAACAACTACGAACAACGTCTATTAGACAATGGAATTTCTAATTTCCGAAGTAAATTAAAGTGGAATAAGATAAGATATGAACTATCGCTCTGTTGGAACAAACTCCATAACATAAATTCGCATATTGTAGGATTACTCAACCATTTTATTATTCAAATTGCGAAATTTCACAGAATAACAACAATTAAAGTTGAGGATTTACGCTTTTCGAAACATTCAAAAAAATCGGACTCAGGCAAATTCATCGCATTTTGGCAAGTTCAATGGTTTTTTTCACAAGTGCAAGACGCTATAAAGCTCCAATGTAAGTTAGAAGGAAATAAATTTCAAAAAGTTCCTGCTAGAAAAACTTCTCAACGATGTTCCCGATGTGGTAAATTAGGGACACGAAATAGAAAACATTTTTATTGTGCTGAATGCGGACTTAATTTAGATTCGGATTTAAACGCTTCTCGTAATATTGTTCAATATGTAAAATATGTCAACCATAGGGTTGATTACCAAGTTTACTTCAACGATCCTATATGGTGACGTTGAGCCTCTCAGTTTGGGGCACTCAAGAGGACATTTGTCCAGATAAATAACCTGTAGGGACTCTTTTAGCCTTTATTGCTGTATTTATTGTGGTAGGATTTTCTCCAAATGTAGAAGTCTCAAATCGAATTCTCGGAGATATTATGATATTAATTGCCGCTTTTGCTTATGCAATATATACAGTGGTTTCACGTTTTTTTATGAACAAAACTCAAAATAACCCCGAATCATATCAACCAACATCTTTATGGATAATAACTTGGGTATCTGTTTTTGGTTTATTAACAACTGTTCCTATAGCCTTGTTTATCAGCCCAGAATTTCTTAATCCACTAGAATATTTTACAATTCCTATCCGAATTTGGATTGGAATAGCGTATTTAGCATTTTTATCTTCAGTGGTAGCCTATACCTTTTATTTAGAAGGAGTCAAACGCTTGAATGCTAGTAGAGCAGCGATATTTGGAACATTAGTACCTTTATTTGGAGTAATCTTCTCCGCTATATTTTTACAAGAAAAATTCGATGTTTTCATATATCCATTTTCCTTATTTTTAGTAATCTTAGGAATAGTTATTGTGAATCGCAATTCTTTTAAACAAAATATAAATATTTAGGACCTGAATATATCAAGGATGATGAGACCTGGTATATTTATTTTGAATCTGTAATATATAGTTATTTTTAAAGATTTTTTCATTTTTTCTTCTTTTCTAACACTTTATATTTTTTTTCTCATTATTTTATTTTAATTCACTTTAAATTCTATTTCCAATGGAGCTAATTAAGAAATCTTTTGAAAAAATCAAAGAAACAAGAAAAGCGGAAGATATTAACAATTTTCTTAATAAACTAAGTAAAAAACCAAATGAAGAATATCTTATTTTTCTTGATTTCTTCATTAATAATTTAGAGACACAGATTTTTGATAAAATCAAATTAAATCTAATTTTTCTCCTTGGCGAAATTGGAAAATCAACACCATTACATCAAAACTACCTTGAATTTATCTTAAATAGTTATTATAAATCAGATAGATGGATCAGAAATGAGATAATTCAAACAATTGATAAAATCTCTACACATTCAAAATTATCTGAAAAGATCGTTGAATTAATTGGATATGCAATAAATGAGGAATATCCTCCAATAATAAGTAATGCCTTAAAGGTTTTATTAAAATTAGAGGAGCTTCCAAATGTAAAAAATTTATTTCAGATCTTGAACTCTAAGGATTCAGAAATAGTAGAGAATGGAATAGAAGTCCTGATGAAATTTATTCCTAACTCTACTCGATTATTTAATTCATTAAATTCTTCAAAAAATTACCAAATTTTAAAGAAAAAAGCGATTAGAATCATTTTATTATTTTATTTTAAGTCTTTGTTTAATTTAGAATCTTTTAGGGAAAAAATTTTGATGGCCTCTTGGGAAAAACAATATAAAGAGATTTACTTAAAAGAAGTTGAAACATATGAAAGAATACTATTAAATAAAATATAATTCATTATTACTGATCATATCATTCAATAATTTTTACTATACTTTCATTAGATCAGAAATTTATTAAAAGTTTTTATCAAAAATTTTATAATTTCCCTTGGATTGCCTTTTGTTTGATTGAAAATATCTTTTAAAGTGGATTTGTTTAGTGGGAAATAAGAGTTCTGGAAATTATTAAAATAATCAATATAGTTTATACTTCTAAAAAAATATTCGAGATTTTTTTTATAAAATGAAAAAATATCATCTACTATGAAATTTGATAGAAATAGCGGTTCTTTAAGCATAAATAAGAGTTGTTTATTCTTCTCTTCAATTTTTGTTTTAATTTCTTCATAAAATTTATGTGATTTAAGTGTGATAATAATTCTTAGACCTTTAATTTTATGTAGCTGGAGAATCTTATCAAGCGTTTTTTCAGTGCTATGTTTTTCTGAAGGAGTTTTATTTCCATATAACCAACTTGGATCAAAAACTTCTTCTGTTTCCTCATCCTTAGGCTTCATAATTGAGATGATTTTCTCAAAATCATCTATAAATAGCACACTATTTTTCATAGAATTTTCAATCAATACTTTTAGCATCGTAAATGAATTATTCTTTTCCTTTAAATCATGCGTTAAATTTAATCGTGAAAGTTCTCTGATATCCATTAACTCTCCAAGAAGCCACCTCTCGGCTTCAACTTTTTTATATGGATCTAATTGATGTGCTATAATTACATTTATTATATTCATAATTGCAACTTTACTTTCAAATTTTGACGCCCATTCCTCAAAAGCAATTTTTCGTACTTTTGCTATATCTGCTACATGAAAAAAGCCATATTTTCTCTCTAAAGCCCCCCATTCATTACATAATCTATTAGCCACACTTCTTAAGACCTCTATACCCATATTTTCAATAAATTCTGAATAAGTATTATAAAAAAACTTTTTATATATGGTCTCCAAGGAGATATAAACAATATTGTAGTAATATAATTCATGTTTTAGGGCCCAAAATAAATGTGTCTTTCCAGTTCCTACATCAGCAATAATAGGGAGGATGAAATTTTCATTCTCTTCAACCTTTTCTATAATGGTGTCTAATAAATCTTGTCTTGATTGAACTAAGTTAATATCTTCTTCAATTTCTCCCGTGGAAACAAATTTTTTGAAGGGAGATCCTGTAAATTTTAAAAGATTAAGTAATTTTTGTTCTTTATTTTCAAAAAGCAGCATTTTTGACCAGAAGTAATTTATATCTTTAACTCTTCTATGCCTAATATAATAATATATTCAACAACTTTATCATCAACATTTATTATCGTTTCATAGCTAACATTAAGCTCATCTTTTTCGTCTCTTCCAACAATTAAACAATCATAAAAAACGGGATCACCATCATTATCAACTACAATTCTATCCGCAACAATGATTCCATTCCTAATTAATGAAACTGGATTTTTAAGAATTTCTCCCTTAAAAAAATCAAGATGGTCAATATTAAATTTAATGTCGTTTAATAGTAATCCTGCTGTATGAAGCAAATTGATTGTAAAAGGGAAATCGTTAGAGAACTGTCCTTGGTCGTAACGTTCCATAGTTTGTTCTGGAATTAATACAGTATACTCTAAGGGGGAATCTTTCAAATTTTGCCATAAAAAATCAGATTTTTTTGAGAAAGCCGTCGCGTGATTTATATTTCTCTTAAAGCCTATGAGGAAACCTTGAGTTATTGAAATTCCTTTAGAATCCGATATTTTTATATTATCAGAGAAGATAATTTTATCTTGGTATTTCGATATAATAGAACCCGTATATTCTCCATTAACTTTTACATCTCTTAAAGAGTCATATAAGACTAGATTGATGGAATTATTCATGAGAACTAAATTAACTTCAATAATTTTTACTTTTTACTTATGAGTTTTTTAATATCAAATCATTACTATTATATATAGGGTATCACTTTTATTTAGATATTTTGAAGATTTTAAGCTAACAATAAACAATAATTTTCTAACAAATACTAAGATTTTTAATATTTTTTATGATGTTATATTTTTAGATAAAATATATTTTATACTTGCAAATACCTTTTGATAAAATGGGTTCTTCAATCCTAAATCAAAATATATCAGGATTATCTAAATCAGATTTATTGGATAGAGCGAGTCAATTCATTTTTTCTAATGGCTTGAATGATGGAGCCTCTAAATTATGTAAAGCTAATATGAAATACGGATTGTCTCAATTTCATCTTATTCAGGTAAAATATGGGTTTGAACCAAAAGCAAGTTTTATTTCTTCCCCTGATGAAACAATCTCACGTAATAAATTCAGATGGAATTCTGGTTTAGGATACGGTGGAAGATTAAATTGGGGTAGTGGAGATGAAAAATTGATTTTTCTAAACATGAAACCGAACTGTTGCGGTATTTTGGTGGGTGGTCTTGAAGAACTACCAGATCCATATAATTTGATAAAAAATATCGATAAAACAAAATCAAGAGAGCTTTACCATAATGATATTCTACTAAATTGGGATTATGGATTGTCTAATCATTTCATTAATTGTTTTGAAACTAAGAATCTTTCTGATATAAATATTCCTCCCTATATTTTTTTTATTCATGGTTCTGCTCCAGAATTAAGAGATGATAAATATGGGCTAGGATTATATATAGATAATTCAACCACGTTAAAGGAGCTCGCTATTGAAGAAACAAGTAAGTTTGGAAAACAATATATATTATTGGATTCTGATGCTAAAGAGTATTTAAATTTTAACAAAAAAGCTATAGAATTTTCAAATTTAAAAAGAGAAATAATAGCTAATAACCTTTTTGATTGTGGATATGATATTATTTGTAATCAACCGCACCAATTTCTTAAAGACTACAATAATATATATTTGGGAAGTAATTGTACAGATGTAAATTGTGAAATTATCAAATCAGACATTTTTCCAACAACTCTTAGAGCAGATATTGCTGCTTATTTATTTAAAGGAAAAAAAAATTTATCTGAAACAACACTTAGAAATCAAAACTTTTTTGAGAGAGCAGAAGCATTAGAATTATTAGATTTATTAACAAACGCTTGTATTCTCCCTCATGGGGGGGGATATAGTTTTACAGATATTAAAGATGTAATAGATATATTAGAGTATAAAGACCAGAGATATTTTGTAACTTCTCTAAAAACGAATATTAGTAGATTAAAAATAATTAAGAATGTTAGCGAATTGCAATTCGAATATCGAGGGAGAGAGATTGTACTTAAGACAATTCAATTAGATTTAGGAAGTATTGTAGCTCGATTAAACCCATTATTTTCCTTAAAATTATAGTTTATTCCACTTTAGCTCCAAGGGGAATATCTTTATCTGGTAATAATACCGAGACATTATTACCATCAACAGCAGCTAAAAGCATTCCTTCACTTAAAATCCCTCTTAATTTTCTTGGTTCTAAATTAGTTAAAACGATAATTTTTTTCCCTGTTAATTCATCCGCTTTATAATGTTCAGCCAAACCAGCTACTAAAGTTCTCTTTTCAATTCCTAAACTAATACTTAATTTATATAGCTTATCTGCTTTAGGGATTTTCTCAACTTTTTCAACAATAGCAACTCGAATATCTAATTTTTTGAATTCTTCATATGATACCAATTCTAAATCACCCTTCCTTTTCTTTCTTATACTTAAAGTTTTTAATTTTTCTTTTAATTCCTCTATTTCCAATTTTTGAAAAAGAGGTTTTGGAGTTTTTATTTTATGTCCCTCTTTAATAGTATTATCTTTAATACTATTCCATGATAATTCACTCAACTTATTGGTAATATTTAAATAATCTAATATCTTTTCGGACGTATCAGGAATGAAAGGGCTAAGTAATATCGCTAAAGCATAAACAGTTTGAGCACATAAATTAAAAACATGACCTGCAGCTTCTTTATTTTTTTTTATCAAATGCCATGGTGCTTTTTCATTTAGATATACATTTCCCTCTCTCCCAAAATTAACAATCTCTCTTATTGCTCGCCTTAATTCAAAATTTTCCAATAATCCTCCGATTTTTTTTGGTATTGAGTTTAAATTCTTAATTAATTTTTTATCAATATCATCTAATTCAATTCTTTTTGGAATAGTGCTTTTAAATTGCTTTTCTATAAACGTTAAAGAACGATGAATAAAATTTCCTATAACGTCGTTCAATATTTTAATATTATTATCAAATTCAGCCCATAAAAATGACGTATCACTCTTTTCAGGTCTGTTGTATACTAAATTAAATCTCCAATAGTCTAATGGAGCAAGTTCCAGGGCATCATCGATCCAAATACCGATTCCCATTGATTTTGAGAATTTTTCATTTTCATACATCAAAAATTCAGTTGATGACACATTATATGGTAAAACAAGTTTTTCAGCTTCAGATTTATCCTTATTATAAGCTAATAACAATCCAGGAAATACTATTAAGTGGAAAATAATATTATCTTTACCAATGAAAAAGACTGTTTTTGTGTTTTTATCTTTCCAAAAATAATCGAATTGTTCAGGCGCGTTTTGAATTTTCTCAGCCCATTCTTTAACTGCGGAAACATAGCCCAATACCGCTTCAAACCATACATAGATGGTTTTACCTTCCGATCCAACAAATTTCGCTGGGATTCCCCATTCTAAATCCCGCGTAATTGCTCTTTCTGGGAGTCCTTCATCAATACTATTCAAGCACATTTTTCGAGCATTTTGAGGAATTATATCATTCCTTTCAATTAATTCTTTAAGTCTATCCTGCAATTTCGGGAAATCCATGTACCAATGTTTAGTGGTTCGAACCTCGGGAGTTCCGTTACATATTGCACAACGAGGTTTTTTTAGTTCTAAGGGAGTTAGCAATTTTTGACATTTATCACATTGATCTCCTCTCGCATTTTCATATTGGCAGTGAGGACATATTCCTTCTATAAACCTATCTGGAAGGAATAGTTTATCTTTTTTACAATAATGAGATTCAATTTCTTTTTCAAAAATATATCCATTTTTTTGTACATCAAGATAGAAATCTTGAGTAAATTTAATGTGGGTTGATTTATGAGTAATAGTATAATTATCATAAGAAATTTTCCAACGTTCAAACAAATCCTTAATCTTAGCGTGATTTTTCATGGCTAATACTTTAGCTGGAAGATTTTTTTTTTTTGCAGCTACAGCAACGGGAGTTCCGTGTGAATCGGAGCCCGAAACAAATACTACATCATCTCCCTTTAATCTACAAAACCTTGCAAAAACATCTGCTGATAGTACGCTTCCAATCATATTCCCTAAATGGGGAATTGCATTTATATATGGCCATGCAGAGGTAATAACCCATTTAGTCTTCTTTGCTGAATTCAATTTAATCAACCTTTTATTTTTAATTTATTAATAAAAAGAATGGCATCTTAAATATTTTAAATAAAATAAGAACAATTTCATAGTTGTAAGGCAATTTCTGCCCCACAAGGCATACAAGTCTTGAATTTTTTACTTAATTTTTCCAAACAAGGTTTATTTTTTGCATTTGTAATCATGTGTTCTTATTCTATAAGTTTTTATGATTTTTAAATAAAATTTTTTATAGAAATTTTATTAAGATAGTAATGGAGTTTTATTTTGTTAATAGCGTATCATTTATCAATAATTTTTGCACCGCAATTCCTGCACGCCTTAATTTCCTTTATTATCTTTTTTAAACAAGGTTCATGGTAATAGAAACCACATTTTTCACATTGGAAAATTTTGAAATCGCCTAAAAAAATACTATGACAATAAGAACATGAAGCATCGATTTGATCAATATTTTTATCTGGAATTAAAATCATATGAGTTAATTCATTTTCAGCTTCTTCAGTTATTTTAATCTCTTGAGTTTCTTCAGTTTTATCTTTTACTAATCTTAGAGCTGCATTTGGTATTTCTAATAAAAAAAAACAGAAGGGACATCGAAAAACGTTTTCTTTATATTCCGTTTTCTTAGCCCACATAGCTGCGCAAGATAAATGCATTGCTCTATCACATGATGGACAGTATCGTCCCTCTATATAGAAATTAGAACCAGTAACTGCAGCTTTAACAGAGTGACATATTTGACATTTTTCTTGCCCAATTTTTTCTCCTTTCATCATTAACCGCAAATCTAATAAGGAAGGTCTTGTTAAGGGTAATGCTATCTCACTAACTAGTGGTGCAATCTGATTATCTTTATCTGGTGAAAAATAATCCGTTGATTCTTTTACATCTTTTTTAGACGCAAAAGCTTTTCCAGCATTAATTAATGCTTTAGTATTATTAAAATATCCAAATTCTCCTCCAGTTAATTGAGTTACTCTCTTTAAAGTATTATTTCCAAAATCTTGAGCCATTCCAAGTTGACAGGCATCTATAAATACACCTAAACCCTTAGCAATATTAACAATTTTCTCTAATTTAGAACCATCAATATTTAATTTATTATCTGTAATAATGAAAATACGAGGCGTTTTACCTCCAAGTTTACGCATTTCTTCAACTAGAATTTGCAACGCGAATGCAATTCCTTCATGTAAGCGACCATTACCAGAAATTTGAATAGTTTTTAATGATTCAATAAGTTTTTCTTCCTCAAATGTAAAATCTATTAATTTTTTTGAGACATTTCCAAACGATATTATTGAAATTCGATCTTTCATATCAATGGAGAATTTTGATTGAATAAAATTTTTAGCAGCTTCTAATTCAACGAATAATCTACTTGGTTTAAAATCTCTTCTTAACATAGACCTAGAAGTGTCTAAAAGAACTACTGCATCTTCTATTTTTAACTCTGGCAAATATTCGCTTTCAAAATTTTGATTTGTTTAAAACTTTAATAAAATAATAGTGATAAAATCTTATAAATTTCTTTCTTAATTTTCAAACATCCCGTTAAATGATATTTTATTCCTTCATAAAGCATATTTTTTTATGATGTAATTGAATTTTTTAATGAAAAACTGTTTAAAAATTCAAAAAATTTTTCAAAATTAATAAGTTATTTGAATATATGTCTTTACAAAAAATAACTACAAAAGATTTAATAGAGAAGAAGAAAAAAGGAGAAAAGATTGTTACAATTACATCCTATGACTACTCATTTGCGAAAATTGTTGATAAGAGTGGTATAGATCTTATTCTTGTAGGAGATTCACTTTCAATGGTTATGCTTGGATATAAAAATACTTTATCAGTGACAATGAATGAGATGATTCACCATACAAAAGCAGTTAGTCGAGGTGCCTCAAATGCATTAATTGTTGGAGATATGCCTTTTCTTTCATATAAAGTAGATGTAAAGGAAGCAGTTAAAAATGCAGGGCGCTTTATCCAAGAAGGCGGAGCTGAAGCTGTTAAAGTTGAAGGTGGAACAGAAATTTGCCCAACAATTGATGCAATAATAAAGGCAGACATTCAAGTGATGGGTCATATTGGTCTCACTCCACAAGCTATTTATAAATTCGGAGGCTTTTTAGTTCAAGGGAAGACAGTTGAAGCGGCAAAAAGAATAATACTAGATGCAAAAAATTTAGAAGAAACAGGGGTTTTTTCAATTGTCTTAGAAAGTATTCCTTGGCAAATAGCTAAATTAATTACAAGTATAGTCGATGTTCCAACTATTGGTATTGGAGCTGGACCTTATTGTGATGGTCAAATTTTAGTAATACATGATATGTTAGGCATTTTTACAGACTTTAAACCCAAATTCGTTAAATATTTCGGTAATATTGGTGAATCAATTAGTAACGCTTTAGATAATTATAAAAATGAAGTCATAAATGGGATTTATCCTAGTGGAGAACACTCTTATGAGTTTCCTCAACAAGATTTAAACAAGATCAACCAATGGTTCGATAATGTTGATATTTGTGAAGAAGCTCATAAATTAACTTAAACTTTTAATTGATATATCGATCTTACATCAAAATAATGAAAAATCATTTTTTATGACTTATTTTAAAAATTTGTAAGCAAATAACGTATAAACTTTAATTGCATTTATGAAATCCCTGATTTCAATACATTCATCCAGTGCATGAGCTGTGGATCCGTTACCTGGTCCACATATGATGGTTTCTGGACAATAACCACTATTTCGATAAAAATATGCATCTGTGGTTGCAGGAAAAAGGAAATAAAAAGGTTTTTTTCCGTAAATTCTTTCGTTAATGTCATAAAAATCTTTCAATGTTGTAGAATTTTCCCAATTTTCCCAAATTGAAGGATCAGAATGGGAAATAACCTCTAAATAGAAAAAAATTTCGTTAGCATCTCCAGTAGGCTGTTCTTTTACATTATATCCTAACTCATTTATTAATTTTTTTAATCCATCTAAAACCATTTCGACAGTTTGGCCGGGTAATAATCTAAAATCTATTATTGCCTCACAAAAATCAGGAACAACATTGTCTTTTATGCCTCCTTTAATAATATTGAGAGATTTTGTAAACTGAGTAAGAGAAAAAACTAAATTTTGTAATAAAGGTTGTTCTTTATATATCTTTTCAAAAATTTCTTTACTTTGAAAACCAAGACTCAGTAAATCCTTTAATTTTTCTTCTCCCATTGGAGGCTTTACAGCGGGTATGAAATCTTCTAGTCTATCTAAATTTTGAATGAGATGACTCATCATGTAAATTGCATTTTTTCCCATGAAAGGCCCCCAGGAATGACATGAAATTCCATTTGTGACTATTTTCACTTCTATTCGCCCTTTTTCTCCAATAATAATTGATTGGGGTAAAGGACTTAATCTCGAGGCTTCTCCTATTATTGCAAAATCACACTTGATGGATCTTGGTATTAAGACGTTTTCTAAACACCAGCCAGTTCCAAGATTACCTCCAGTTTCTTCATCAGAAACCGCGTTTATTATAAGATTACCTGAAATTTTTCCTGCCATCTTATTTAAAATTTTCAATGAGATAACCATAGCTGCTAGTCCAGATTTCATATCCGTGGTACCTCTTCCAAACATCTTTCTCCTCATTTTGCTCCCTTTAATTTCAGCAGACAAGGGAGATTTCTTCCATTCTTCTTCATTTCCTGGGGGAACAACATCCATGTGCCCGTTATATAGAAGATTTTTTCCATCGAAATTATCATTTAAATAAGTTATTAAATTTGCACGATTATTTCCAAAAAGAAAAATTTCAGATTTTATACCCGCATCTTTCAAATATTTTTCAATCACCAAAGCGACATTTTTTTCATTTCCTGGAGGATTATATGATTCAGTTTGTATTAATTCTCTAAGGAATTCGATATATTCTTCTTGTTTAGTTTCAATTTCATTGATTATTTCTTTTTCACTCATAATAACTTTCTTAAAAATATTAATTAATAGTTAAATCTAAGAATAAATTGAATATTTAAAATATCTTGTTATATTGTACAAATGACTACATAAATTTGAAAAATTAGGAAATTTTAATACTTTTAAATTATTTTATAAACAAAAATTTGAGATTACGGTTATAATATTGATTCGAACTAAAAAAGAGAGTAGAAGAATTTTCTTTACCCTTCTTTTCATATCTATTATTTCTATATCTAATCTGTTAATAATTGCCAATTTTAACAACTTTCAAGAAAATAATATTTTAAATACTGATGAACATAAAGAATTAGATAAAGCCCCTCAAAATTCTATTCTTAATATTAATGAAGAGATTTCTGGTAATGGAACAAATCAAGATGTTAGAATTTATGTAAATAATCAATCTGAAAATCTTAATGATAACATGAACTATTTCAATATTTCTACAAATTCAGCTAATGATATGTTCCTTACTTATGGAAATTTTAATTTCACGTTTCAAAATAATTATACAACAGAATATGTTTTAGAAGATAAAGATGCTCTTTATCCACAAGGGAGTTTCATATCATATAATTTCAATCCAAATGTAACTTATTCTAATATAACAGTGACAAATGGAACAATATTAGAAGGTAATTTTAGTTTAATGGTTGATGATTATCTTAATACATATATACGTTTAAATGCTTCTAATAGTATCATCAATTTTACAATAGCAACAAATTTCTCTTACACCTTTTCCAATTATTATGCTCTTGGATTTAACAGAACGACGATCCTTGGTTTATGGTTAAAATCACTTAAATATGAACTTAGCGAAGATGCAAATTTAACCATAAAAATAAAAGATTTTGATACAGGTATTTGGAAAAATGTTACGAATAAATACCAGATTAATAAGAGTCAAACTATAGAAGAAATAGAATATAGATATATTAATGAAAACTTGAATTTTATTGACTTTAATAATGCTTCTCTTATTCAATTTATATTTGAAAGGTCAGATACTTCAGAATATAATATAACCTTAAGGGAATTTGAATTTCAATCAACATATGCATTCGATTTACCTATATCTAATGAGACTTACGTTGCTTTAGAATTTGATTTAAAAGGCGAAAATTCAACTGTAAATGGATTTTATGCTTGGATAAGAGCTTTAAATGTCACCGAAGCAGCTCATGCACATTTAAATATCACTTTATACCGTGCTAATAGCACAGTTGCTAGAACAAAAAATATTATAGAAACAGAAAGTAACCTCGAAAATACTCCTTTAAGTCCTGATTACAATGACATGATTGATTCTATTTTGGTAAATTATACTGGTGATAAACACCAATATTTTAACTTTACTATAAGCAATACAACAAACCTAAACGTTTCAAACTATTTTATTGTGATTAAGTCGAATAGTTCAAAAGTTATTTATAGTTTAGTCACGCTTCCTGATAATGAGTATGGTGATATAACGTGTGATCATCAATTAATAACGACTGTAAATGAAGGAGTAAATTGGGAAAAGGCAATTCATTCTGTTTATCCTTCTGGGGAACTAGACGCGAGTTTATTTAAATTAAACGTAACAAGAGGATATATGCCATCAGATTTTATAAATGGCAGTGATACTTTAAATATCGAAAATATCGCCATTATTAATAGATGGGTTAGTACTTCACCATATAATGAAAGTTCCTTTTTAGAATGGGGATTAGGTCAGTGGAATTACAATTTTATAACGCCAATTGAAGATACTCCATTTAATGATTTTCAGATAAACCTTAATTGGACTATAAGTAACATAACCAGTTTTAAATTCAATGTTAGTTATTCTGTTAATGCATTTTGGGTCGAAAATGTAACACCTACCTATAGTGTAATATATGATGAAGATCCAGAATGGCTTTATAATTATACTCTAGATACAACTGAACCGAAGTTTTATAATTGGAGTTTTATAGAGTTTTGGTTCCTGTTTCCTAACTATATGAATGCCACTAGTTTAACAAACCCCAATATGGTGCAAATCCTAAACGCAACAGGAGGGCAAAGTATTCTAGTCGAAAACCCAAGCAAACACAAAATAAGGATTAATAACATTCTTGCTAATAATGGTTCCCATATTTTAAATTTAATAAGTTTCAATACCATTAAAGATATGCATAGCTACATTAATTTTAATGGAAATTTATGGGAAACTGGTGGATTTATGCGTGGTGATAATATTTCTGTAAGCGTTGATATACAAGATCAAAATTCTAAAGCCCCCATGAATGGCATAGCAAATGTTACTCTTTTTGATCCAAATGGGATAAAATTTCCGAATGCAACACTATCCAATTCAACAGGAAGAATTGAAAACTCTACATTAATTTATGATTTTAATAATCAAACAGTTTTAAATTTAACAAATCCAATAGCAATTTTGGGAGAATATCATTTAGGATTTTTCTGGTTTAACGGTACTGCAATAGGTGCTAAGAAAATAATTATTTCCATCGATAGATACGATCTCGATTTATATGATTGTAATTATGATCCAAATCTAAAGAGAAATATCCTTAATGGAGAAATTATAAATAATGTATTTGGTAACTACACATTGTTAGTTGCGTCTGTGAATGAAACAACAGGTATTTATCAACCTAATTTTTATCCTATTAATAATACTGATATAAATGAACAATTTAACCATACAATTGGGGATGACGAATTACCTGTGTTAATAAAATCGTTTAAACAACGTAAAAATATTTTGAATCCTGGTGAATATGTTGATATAAAAACCTCAATCCAAAATCTACATCCTTTTATATCTGCTAATGTAAAAATCGAGGTAAAAATCGTATCACTTGCTAATGAAGAGTGGATAATAGCAAACAAGACATCAGATTCTGTTCCATTAGATTTTTTTGGAGCTCCAGGTGATACCAATGAATTTACTGTATCTCTTTGGATTCCTAATATTGGTGCTGGTATATGGGAGGGTGTAAATGCCCCAATCAGGTTAGCAGGCGCTAAAACAATCGTTACTGTGTTTGTAGAAAATACAGATGTTGGAAGCTATGAACCATCGGATTATTCTCTACTTAGTAAGAAAAGAAGTAATATCTATGAGGGACACATTTTAGGGCTGAAAATTGCTGAAAACGTAGACAGCAGAAGTATATTATATGAATTCTTAAGAGAAGAATGTATCTACCTTCCTAATAAAAGTTCTTTTATAGTTAATATATTTGATGAAAATTATATTTCTAGTTATGAAGAATTTGAACATGAGTTTTCTCTGAAAATCAATAGTAAATTTACGAATATTACAATTAATCCAAATAATCCTATAAAAGGTCAATCTTTTAACGCTAGTGCCATATTATCTACAGAATTTGGAGATATATTGAATAATAAGAGTGTATCACTTGATTATTATTATAATACTTCATGGATCAATATTGAGTCAGATTTTACAGATTCAAATGGTACTATTATGTTCTTAATAAATACTCTTACCATTGAATTCGAAGGAGATTTACTTATAAGACTCTGGTGGGAAGAAAACAATACAAATGGTATTTCAGAAAATATATCCGTACCAATAATTTATGAATCAAATAATATTTCGATTAATATAAGAAACAACGACGTTCAAGTTTATAGAAATACAGATACTACATTTGCAATAATACTTAATAACTTAGGAGATTCAAATTTAAGAATTACGAATATTTCTATCGAATTAAATCATAATTTACAATATTCAATAGTCGAAATAGATTATATGTTCCAGAATTGGTTAAAACCAGGGGAAACCACATCATTGATTGTAGAAGTAAAAATAACAGAAATTAAAACACTTGAAATAAATATTACTTTAGCAGCCCAAAATATACTAACAACTGAAAATATAACAATTTCAAAAGGACTCGAAATTAGGATTTTTAAACCCCCAGTTACTGATTTTCTTATGGAATATTTTAATGTTATTATAATATCTCTTTTTGCTTTAATTTGGGTTACTACAATTCTATACTCTAGGAGAACGATTAAAAGAATAGAAGCCCCCATTGAAGAAACCATTAAAAAAAGAGCAAGAAGAGGAAGATACGTTCCTGTTTCTGAGTTAAAAAAATCAAAACCAGTTAAACAAGTACCAAAGAAACAAGAAAAACTTAAAGACCAGGAACCAAAAAAGAGTATAGATTTAGATTCTTTATTAGAAGATAAAGGATTAGTTGATAAAAAGAAGAAATCGAAAAAATTGAAAAAATAATTCTTTTTAAAATATGATTTTTCTTTCTGAAAAGAGTAAGTTTCTTTTCTGTTTAAATCGTTAGTTAAAATTAATTTTTACAAGAATCTGAAATTAAAAAACAGTATAAAATAAATCATATTCTCTTAAAAAAAGAGAAAAGAAAATTATAGATTAGATATTGAACTTAGATTTTTCTTCAAAAGTCCAAGAGAGCTCCTTCCATCATGTCCCGCTAAAGCAATTAATAAGGTTTTTTCTGACCCTACTAAAACAGCATAACCATTCTCAAGTTCTATAGTCGTTGTTTTTAAAGAACCTTTCCCGATATCATTACCCAATGTATTAGAATCCTTGATGATTGCAGCACACGCCTTCGCTATTTTGTTATGATTCATCTCAACAATAGTCTGACCAACAATTACTTTCCCATTTGAATCTGCTGCAATAAGACCCTCACATTCAGGAACAATGTCCATTAATTCTGCTAACTTTTGCTCAAGAACTTTTTTTTCAACCATAATATATTACTCTTGTAAAATAATTTAAATTTCTATAAATTTGACTTCTTAAATTCGGGAAGAAGTTTTCTTAAATAAATATAAAGTTTAAAAAGAATTTAAATTTATCATTTCAGATTACTATGATAAAAATAAGAGTAATTAACAAAAACGAGTGGATTTTATTGAAATCTTTATTTTTTCCTTTTAGATTTAATTTCAATATTTTTAATTTATAAAAAAGAGAATTTAAAAGAATTCTGCAATACAGCTTTATTTTAGGATAATAAGTATTAAGTCTGTCTCCAATGCTACCATTACTTCCCCTTCACTCGTCTCAAGTCTTATAAAATTTAAAACACCCTCTTTTAACGCCTCAACAACCTGCCGGCTTTTCCCGATAAGTGAAGTTACATAAGCAGCTATTTCTTCGCTAAGTTCTATTTCCACATTTGAATCTATCGGCAGCCCACTGGAATCGCATATGATAACTCCTCTAATTCCTTCTCTTTCTTCGAAACGGCGGATAATATTTTTTACTTCTTGTCTATTTATCAATTTCAATTACACCTTAAAAATATATTCTAAATTTTTAATATAATAATAATAGATTTAATGTTTTTAAGATTAATCTTCTGTAATAAAGAAAATTTATAAGATAAAAATTTAAAATCCCAAATAATACTATATAAATTCCTTTAATAAAAATACCTAAATGATATTCATTTTGAATATTTCTTAATTATATTATAATTTGGATATAAAATTTCATAGATATATAAACACATCCAATACCTATACTAAAATAATTAAATTATAAAAAGTAATTTTTAAACATATTCATTTTCCTTTCTTCACCGACGGTTGAAATATCCATATGTCCAGGAAATAGAAGAAAATTATCGGTAATTTCTGGATTATACATGATTTTATTTTTTATACTTGAAAATAATTGTTCTGAATTACCTCCCCTGAGATCTGAGCGTCCAATACTACGACGAAAGATTAAATCACCAGTGAATATAATACCATCTATTTTTTGACCTTCATATTCCTTAGGATCTGTTGAATAGAAACACAAAGAACCCAGAGAATGCCCAGGAGTTTCAACTACTTTTAAGGTTATTTCGCCAATATTAATGAAATCTCCATCCTTTAACCATCTATCTGCATTCTTCTTATTGAAAATTCCAGAATCAAATTCTTTCTTATTGAACATCAATGGAATTTCAAAAAAATTTTGAACATCTCCTGCAGCTAAGATATGGTCATAGTGTCCATGAGTTAATAAAATAGCAATAGGTTTTGATTTAAGTTTCTCTATGGAATCAATAATTTTATTTGCTTCAGCACCGGGATCAATAATTACAACTTCCCTTGTTTCATTTGAACCAAAAATGTATGAATTAGTACCTAGATTTCCGATAATTAATTTTTGTAAAATCAAGAAGATCTACGCTATTTTTGGATTTGGGATCTATATTTTTATCTATTAATTAGAGATCAAATCATCGATTTCATTTAATTTTTTATATAAATCTAATCCCTTTTCTGTAAGTTTAATATTCTTTACTCCATTATGCTGCTCAATCATGATGAGTCCTTTTTTGATTAAGTCTTCTTTTACACGAAAAAACGAATTGTAATACGAAAATTTATTTAATTCATTATAAAATGTGTGTTTATCCGCTTGATAGTCCTTTTGGTTAATTAAAACTTGGAAAGTGTCTTTAAATCCTTTCTTCTTTAATAGTCCAATTAAATTTGTTAAAATAGTCAATTCTAATCCCTAGTTAAGATGTTTAAAATAGTATACTTAATTGTATTAAGGAGAAAAAATGAAAATTAAAAAACCTTGGGATTTTGAAATTTTACTCAATTAAAAATTGAAAAAGAAAATTGAGTTTATAATAATTTTTTAGATAAACCATTGTTTTTAGAAGAAAAACCGATAATTTCTTAATTTTATATTCATTTTATTAAGTATATTGATGGGATTTGAATCTGATATTGTCATTATGGGGCATTTGGCTAAAGATATCATTGAAGTAGATGGTCAGAGTTATAAATCCTTAGGAGGCGCTGTATATTATGGGGGTATTGCTGGCGCTCATATTGGAAAAAAAATAGCGATTATTACTAAATTGAAAAAAGAAGATTTTCCACTATTGAATATATTTGATAAACATGGAGTTAAGTATTTTGCTTATCCTTCAAAAGAGACATCTGGTCTAAAAAACATATATTCTTCAAAAAATATGGAGTATAGGAATTATGAACCACTTGGATTTGCTGGATTGTTTGAAAAACAAGAAATTCCCGAAATTGTAACAAAATTTTTTGTAATTGGTCCCATAATTGCAGGAGAATGTAATTTAGAACTATTAGATTTCATCCATAGTAAATATCCAGAAAATCTGTGTTTAGATATCCAGGGATTTATAAGGAAAATTGAACAAAATAGAGTTTTCTATAAATCACTCTCTTCAGAGAATAAAAAACAAATTTTATCGAAAGTTAAAATTTTAAAGATTGATCAAAAGGAAGCTGAAGTTCTAACTAATCAAAAAAATATTAATAAAGCAAGTAAAGAATTGATTGAATTAGGTCCAGAAGAAATTCTTATTACTCATGAGAAAGGCATCACGGTTAATGCTTCAAATGATATTTTTTATTTTCCCTGGAAAAATAAAGTAACTCTCGGTAGAACTGGGCGAGGGGATACTGCTTTTATTAGTTATTTAGGAGCGAGATTAACTAAAAATCCTGAGGAGTCATTAAAATTTTCAGCGGCCTTAACATCTTTAAAATTAGAATTAAAAGGACCGTTTTCTTTACCAATTTATCAAGTTGAGAAATTAATTAAAGATGCTTATTAGGTGGTAGTAATAAATCTGGGAGGAATTATTGATATTTCCACAAAAGATATACCTGGAAAAGCTTGTATGGTGATCTTTACTGTCGGATGTAATTTTAAATGTAATTATTGTCATAATAAATATCTTTTAAAGCCTAATATTGGGAAATCATATCAAATTTCAGAACTTGTAAAAATTATTGATAGTAATCCACTAATTAGTAGTATAAGTATCTCAGGAGGGGAACCAACGTTACAAGGAGATTTAATCAACTTATGTATGGAACTCAACAAATTAGGAAAATACGTAAGTATTGATACAAATGGTTCTAATCCAGATAAAATTGAGGAATTAATACCATATATTAATCGGGTGGCATTAGACCTAAAGGGCTCTTTAAATCAAAATAAACTAGAAAAGATAACTGGTGTTAAGATCAATATCAATAAAATAATTAGAACAATAGATTTTCTAAAAAACCTAGAAGATTTTGTTTTCGAAATAAGAACTACTTTTATTGAAAATATTTTATCTCCTGTAGATTTTGGGGAAATTCTCAATTTTCTTAATAAAATAGAATTTAAAGGTAATTTTGTGTTGCAGCAATTTCAATATTCAGAAGGAGTAGGGGAAAAATTTAAAGAATTATTTTTAAAACCAGAACATAGCGTTTTACTTAACCTTTTGGAACCGTATAAATGTAAGAGTTTTCCTTTTAAAATATTTTTAAGAGACGAAACTGTAGGATATAGTATTGTTGATGAGTTATTTAACTAAATTCATTTAAGTTTGTCTGGTCTTATAATACATGGTTTTGGCATATGTCTATGAGTTTTATGTAGATCTAGTCTTTCTGTTTTAATCTTTTTTGGATTTGTTCCGTTACCTCCATTTCCAATTTTAGGGGGTATGTTTACTCATATTATGTTTATTATCTTGACTGGAGTAATAATATTTTATATTCGTCAATTAGTATTATTGTTATCAAAGTTCTATAAAAATAGTTTTTCTCTATACTTCTTAGTAATGATACCTTTTATAATCTTTTATATGCGAGTATTTTTTAGAATTATCTGATTTATGTAAATTAAAGTTTTTTTAAATATTTTAAACAAGAATTTCAAAATTCAACTATGATTTCATTGGCAAACAATTCATTAGGAAGAACTTTAAAATTAAAAAGAAATCTTCTCTCAAGTAAATATGAATTATGTATTGAACGTATGAAATTTTTTACCGAAATTTATAAAAAATATTCTAACGATTCTGAAATTATAAAAAGAGCTAAAGCAGTAGCTCATACTCTAAAAAATATGACAATTTTCATCAGAGATGATGAATTACTAGTTGGGAATGAGACCAGTAAAAATTTGGGAGAAAAAATTAATCTGGATTTACTTAGATATAATAATATTTTAGATAAAAATAGTACCTATAAAAAGTTCGCAAGAAGGAAACTGCAAGCTTTTTTTATTGAAGATGATGAGCGTGATGAACTATTAGAAATTATTCCTTTCTGGAAAGGAAAGTCCTTAGTTGCGGATAAAATAAATGAGAAATTATTTAAAGAAGGATTAATTACTGGAACCGGGAAAATAACTTCATTAGCGCCTAATATTGCTATAAACCAGGGAACAACTGAGGGTCACCTATGTGTTGGATATGAAAAACTTTTGAAATTTGGATATAAAGGTATTATTGAAGAAGCAGAATTCTATCAAAAACAACTTAATAAAGATGATGACAAATTTCAAGAGATATTCAACTATTATGAAGCTGTTAAAATCTATTATAATGCCGCTATAGCCTTTTCTAAAAGATATTCGAATCTAGCAATGGATTTAGCTAAGGATAAAAAGAATGAACAAAGAAAGACTGAACTTGAAGTAATTGCCGAAATGATGCAAAATTTTACTGAAAAACCCCCAAAAACATTCTATGAAGCTGTTCAATTTATATGGTTTTCACAAAATATTGCCAATATCATTTATCAACGAAGTGTTCTTGCTTTAGGGAGATTAGATCAGATTTTGTGGACTTTTTACCAAAAGGATATTAAATTGAATAAGATAACACATAATTTTGCTTTAGAATTAATAGAAGAATTAAATTTAAAGTTAACATGGAATATAACCTTATTACCTACAGATTTTACAATGGTTGCCAATGCTTTAGGCCAAAATACTCAAACAATTACGATTTCTGGGGTGGATATTAATGGAAATGATGTTACAAATGAACTTTCGTATCTTTTTCTTGAAGCATATAAAAATCTCAAGATATTTACAACAGATTTATCCATTAGGATTCATAAGAATTCACCAAAAGATTTTATTAAGGAAGCAATAAGAGTTTTCAGGTCAACTTCTGGCATTGCGTTTTATAACGATGAAATTATTGTTCCTGGATTAGTTAAATCCGGATATTTATTAGAAGATGCTCAAAATTACGTGATAATTGGATGTGTAGAACCTACTGGCCAAGGTAATAGTTTTTCAGCGACTGGTCGCATGTTTATTAACCTACCGGGTGTACTCGAATTAGTTTTGAATAATGGATATAGTAATTTAACAAAAATGGTAGATGGTCTGCAAACTGGAGATCCTGCAACCTTTACAACTTTTTATGAATTTTATAATGCATTTAAACAACAACTAAAATTCAACATTGAAAGATCTGTAAAAATAGCGCAAGTAGGAGATGAAGAAGCAATGAAATATTTCCAACATCCATTCATTTCAGCTACTTTGGAAGGATGCATGAAAAAGGGAATTGATTACGTATGTGGAGGGGCTAAATATAATTATTCTTCAATTACTGCCTATGGTTTTGCTACTTTAGTTGATTCATTATTTAATATTAAAAAACTCGTTTATGAAGAACAGATAATGTCATTGCCAAAACTAATTGAAATTCTAAATTCAAATTTTAAAGATCAAGAAATCCTTCGACAAAAATTAGTTAATAAATATGAAAAATGGGGTAATGATAAGGATGAAATTGATTCTTTTGCTGTAGAGTTATGGGATTTATTCTGTTCCGAAGTTATAAAATATAAAACAATTCGAGGAGGTAGATATAATGCTGGCGCGTATTCAATGGGTATCCATGTTATGGAAGGTTTCTTTACACGACCAACGGCAGATGGAAGGAAAGCACTGGAACCAATCTCGAATAGTTTATCTCCAGTAAATAATGTTGAAAAAGAAGGACTTTCAGCAATTTTAAATTCGGTAGCTAAATTAAATTATGATTTTGCCACTAATGGTGTAGCTTTAAATATAAGAATCCATCCACAGAATCTTAGTAGTGAAGATAATATCGAAAAATTCTATTATCTTTTAAAGGGATATTTTGATAAAGGAGGTATGCAAGTTCAACCAAATGCTATATCAACTGAAACTCTAAAAGATGCACAGAAACATCCTGAAAAGTATCCTGACCTGATCGTAAAAGTTGGAGGATATAATGCCACATTCATAGATCTAGGTACTCCAATTCAAAATGATATTATCAGTAGATTAGAACATATACTATAAGTTTTGAATTAGATGAATTGAATTAGATGAATTGAAAGCATGACTGGACTTCCTGTACTAATGGTTATCCACCATATTATATCAAATTGGGTAATTGATGAGCCTAGCAGTGAAAATAGCTGTCCTGTCCAAAAAAATAAATAACTTTTAAATGTCTCTTTATTTGCAATTTCTTCCATAGTTTATTCCAAAATTTCTATTTGTAATAATATCTTATTCAATATTTTTAAATCAATCGAGGTATTACATTTTATCAATTAAATCATTAAGTTTATTAATAACATCTTCAGGCGTACTTATGAATTTAAAAACACCTTCTTCAAGATCTCCCTCAATACCTTCATCAGCTAATTCATAAATTAAGTTTTCAGCATCTTCAATACTTATATTAAGCGCGTTGGCAAGTTTTTCAATTGGAATGCTTTTCTGGAGTTTGATTAAACCTCTCACTCTTTTTTTGACTCGTTCGATATCTCTTTTTTGTGGAATTTCCATTTTTACTTTTCGTTTAATTTTTGCTTTTCCAAATTTACTTTCCAATTTCTCACCTAAATCTTCTATACCAGATTCTCTCACTGCACTTTCAATATTTTCACCCATTTTCTCCATATCGCGCCCCCATGCTTCTAATTTAGCAATATCACCAACATTATTTTTAACAAATTTCATGGATTTCCGAACTAATTCAGAAACTGATTTACCTAATTGATCTGACCATCCCCTCCATTCATCACTCGTTTCAGGATCGACCGATATATTTATTCGCTTATTTATTCGCTTTGCCGCTTTTTTCTTTGCTTTCTCAAGTTTCTTTTTTACTTGTGCACCGTATTTAGCTCCATGTTTACTTATTCTATCTCTTAAAGATTCCATGTTATTTCTTGCTTGTTCAATACGTTCTTTGGCATTCTCTCCTAAATTCTCTAAATCTTTCTTCATATCTCCGATTTCTTCCAATAAAGAGTTTCTATCTTCTTTAAGCTCTTCCAACTCCTCTTTTAAATCTTCTTTTATATCCTCACCTGCTTCTCTTATATCTTCAATCTCCTCTTTAAAATCTTCATTTAAATCATCCAATTCCTCCATAAATTCCTCTTTAATTTCCTCTAATTTTCTTTTAACATTTGCTCTGTCTCTCTTAACATTCTTATTTTTTTCTACATCTTTCGACATATTAATCTCTCCATCTTACTTACTGGTTAATTTTAATCCTTTTTTATTCATTAAATCTATTTTATAATTTATATTCTATTTATGAACTTGATTTTTTCGATTTTGGGTTTTGAAAAATAAAAAAAAAATTAGTAAAGTCTAATTAATCTATTATGACGAGAATCTAACTTATTTTTCAAATTAGAAATGTCTTTTTCATATCCGTTTGTAATTTTCACTTTTTTCATTTTTTTTACCTCCAATTTTTTTTATTTTTTTTTTAGGTGTGTATTGTTGTGTATTTTTTTTTTCCTTAATACACAATAGTGTGTATCACTATTTAAATGTTTCGATCGAAAAAATGATTAAAATACAATAAATCGTAATTTAAAGACATTTAATATGATTTAACACATTTTTTAAAATTTTAAGAATTATTGTGTAATAACAAATCAAAAAAACTAAAAATGATAAGATGTAAGTTCAAGAGTGTATTTTTTTTTGGTTGTGTATAGGTGTGTAATAGAATCGTTTTTTTTTATAATTGAGGAAAAAGTTGATAATTTTCATAATATTTTTTTTTTGAATTTTTTTAAATTTTAGTCTTACATATTGGGCACTTTTTCCATTGAGGTCTACATTTGTATTTACAATTACTAATTACTAATTCGCTTATAGAAAAAGGTTTGATATTTAAGGAGACATTTCAGATTCGTACTACTCTTAAGAAAAAAACATTATATTTAATTAACACATTTTAGAAGAGAACATATAAAATAGAGAATTGTATTTTTAAGTTCAAGAGAACAAATTGATTTGTTATTTTCCATCATTTAAATATTTTTGAATAATATTAAAATCAGATAAATTAAAAGGTTTAAAAATTGTCCCCTTAACATCAAATTCGTGAATTTTTTTTTCTATTTCAACACGTGGTATTGCGGTTAAGAAAAATATTGGTATATCGGAAATTTTTTTCTTAGTTCTAATTCTTTTCAGTACTTCATAACCATTAATATCTGGCAAGATAATATCAAGTAGTATTAATTTTGGAATAAACCTTTCTAATTCTTTAAGACCTTTAAATCCGCTTGATACGCCTTTACAAGGTATCCCTATCGATTTGAAATAACTCGTCAATAAATTAATAGTCTCAAGATCATCTTCAATTAGTAAGACATCGTACTGAATATTATTATTTACCTCTTCTACATTTTGAGATTCAAATTTATCCAAATGTTCAATAATTTTATTTTCAAGAATTAAACAATATCCTAAAATATTTTTTAATTGAGTGTATTTTATAATTTAAATAATGAATATAAAATTAAAAATCTTTAAGATATCAACGACAAAATTCTCATCTATATCACCTTAAAATTTGTCGGATTAATCATACCAGATTTTTAAAGATTAAAAATCCCGACTTTTCGGCGAGAAGGGGCTTAGCAAATTGAGCTCCGAAATATTTTG